>R22__coassemble_93_pt1 | contig 72974 bp, 61 predicted proteins | sample R22__metabat2_high_PE_030 | metagenome-assembled genome bin R22
ATTGTTTTTGCAGTACTCTCAATTGACGCTGCAAACATAGGATGACATGCCTGCTGGTGTCTCGGTAAAAAGAGAAAAACCGTCCATCCCCTTGCGGGTTTGCGGAAAGGTTGTAATTTTGCAATGTCGTTTTGCCATACAGCGTAGGCAACGCAAGACTGTCAGCGTCGATGTTTTTGATAGTGACGATAGACCTAAGCCGAAGTCCTCACTTCGGCTTTTGTGTTAGGTCAAAGGCGGTCAAAAGCCAATTCTTGGAGTAACTCTTCCATTTTCTTTGTTTTTGTAATACTGTCGCAAAGAAAACGCATTTGTCAAAACCTACCCGTTGATTAAACGTTTGTAGTCGACAGCAGTCGTTTGTTGCCGGGTATAGTGCTGAAAATAAAATAAAAAAGGCGCGTTAAGCGCCTTTGTTACTTGCAATAGGTTATTGCAATTTAAATCTTTTCCCTTAAAAGCTGCATCGCCTTCGGCAGTCCATCGGCATTGCGTCCACCGGCCACGCAGAGGGTCTTTTGTCCGCCGCCACCGCCTTGGATCTCCTTGGCCACCTCACGGATGAGCTTGGTGGCGTCAAGGTCTTTGGCGTCGGCAAAGGCCTCGGGCAGCAATAGGCAGAGCGAAGGCTTGCCTTCGGCCACGGAGCCGAGGATGGCGATGGTGCTCTCGTTCATCTGTTTCAGCATCAAGGCGATGTTACGCAGCTGGTCGCCACCACAAGGCAGGGTCTCCATGATGAGTTTGTAGCCTTCGTGGTCAAGGGCCTTCTCGTGCAGCCTCTCGGCCATGGCCTGGGCCTTCTCCTGCATCAGGTGCTCCACCTCTTTCTTCAAGGCGGAGTTCTGCTCGTTGAGCGAGGTGACGGCCTTCACCAGGTCGGGCGACTTGACGCACTCGCGCAGGCGACCGATGAGGTCGAGCTGCTCGTCGAGGTATTGCTCCACGGCCTCGCCGGTGATGGCCTCGATGCGGCGGATGCCCGCAGCGATGGCGCCTTCACTGACGATCTTGAACATGCCGATGTTGCCCGTGGCGCTGGTGTGACAACCACCGCAGAGTTCCATGGAGTAGTCCTTGTCGAAGACCACCACGCGCACCTTGTCGCCGTATTTCTCGCCAAACAACGCCGTGGCACCCATGGCCTTGGCCTCGTCGATCGGGATTTCGGCGTAGGTCACGTTCGGGATGTTCTCGCGGATCTTCTGGTTGACGATCTTCTCCACCTTTTGAATCTCCTCGGGCGTCATCTTGGCAAAGTGGCTGAAGTCGAAGCGCAGACGCTGGTCGTCGACCAACGAGCCCTTCTGCTCCACGTGGCTACCCAGCACCTGTCTCAAGGCAGCATGCATCAGGTGGGTGGCGCTGTGGTTGTTGGCGATGCGCTGACGACGTTCCACGTCGATGGCGGCAGTGAAGGCCACCTCGGGGTTCTGCGGTAGCTGCTCGGTGATATGGATGACAAGGTTGTTTTCCTTGACGGTATTCACGATTTTGATGGTCTCGTTCTCGGAGGTCAGGGTGCCGGTGTCGCCCACCTCACCGCCCATCTCGGCATAGAACGGGGTCTTGTCGAGGACGATCTCGAAGTGGGTCTTCTTCTTGGCCACCACCTCGCGGAAACGCAAGATGTGGCTCTCGCAGCTCATGTCGGTGTAGCCGACAAACTCGGTGGGCTGCTCGCTCTCGTTCACCACCACCCAGTCACCATTGGCTTTCTCGGCGGCTTTGCGTGAGCGGTTTTTCTGCTCTTCGAGGTTGGTCTTGAAGCCTTCCATGTCGACGTTGATGCCCTTCTCGGAGGCCATCAGCTGGGTGAGGTCGATGGGGAAGCCGAAGGTGTCGAACAGCTCGAAGGCGAAGTTGCCGTCGATGTCCTGACCCTTGTGTTGTTCCACATAACCTTCGAAGCGCTTGATGCCTTGTGCCAGGGTACGCAGGAACGAGGCCTCCTCTTCGCGGATGACCTTGCTGACGAGCTCTTGTTGCGACTTGATCTCGGGGTAGTTGTGCTCCATCTGCTGCACCAGGATGGGCAGGAGCTGGCACACAAACGGCTCTTCGAAGCCGAGGAAGGTGAAACCGTAGCGCACGGCGCGACGCAACACGCGGCGGATGACGTAGCCGGCGCCGTTGTTCGACGGCAGTTGTCCGTCGGCGATGGCGAAGCTCACGGCACGCAGGTGGTCGGCGATGACGCGCATGGCGACGTCGGTCTTCTCGGCCTTGCCGTATTCGATGCCCGACATCTTGGCGATGGCCTGGATGATGGGTTGGAACACGTCGGTGTCGTAGTTCGAGGTCTTGCCTTGCAGCACGCGGACGAGGCGCTCAAAGCCCATGCCCGTGTCGACATGCTTGGCGGGGAGTTCCACCAGCTGGCCGTTGGCCATGCGGTTGTATTGCATGAACACGAGGTTCCAGATCTCAATCACCTGCGGGTCGTCCATGTTGACGAGGTAGCGACCAGGGATTTGCTTGCGGGCAGCGTCGTCGCGCAGGTCGATGTGGATCTCCGAGCAGGGGCCGCAGGGACCCGTCTCGCCCATCTCCCAGAAGTTGTCCTTCTTGTTACCGTAGATGATACGGTCTTCGCTGACGTGCTCTTTCCAGTAGCCGTAGGCCTCCATGTCGGCAGGCTGGCCGTCCTTCTCGTCGCCGCCGAAGACGGTGACGTAGAGACGGTCCTTGTCGATCTTCACCACCTCGGTGAGGTACTCCCAGGCGTAGGCGATGGCCTCTTTCTTGAAGTAGTCGCCAAACGACCAGTTGCCCAGCATCTCAAACATGGTGTGGTGGTAGGTGTCGTGGCCCACTTCCTCGAGGTCGTTGTGCTTGCCCGACACACGCAGGCATTTCTGCGAATCGGCGGCGCGTTTCCACTTCGAGGGCTGGTTGCCCAGGAAGATGTCCTTGAACTGGTTCATGCCAGCGTTGGTAAACATCAGGGTGGGGTCGTTCTTGACGACGATGGGTGCCGACGGCACGATGGTGTGCTCCTTCGAACGGAAGAAGTCCAAGAAGCTATTTCTTATTTCGTATGCGTTCATTTATAGTGAGTTATGTGTTTTTGCTTCAAAAAATACTTCAAAAAATCGTGCAAAGTTACGGTAAATTTGTAATTTTGCGCAATAAAAAATTGATTTACAAGGTAATCAAGCCCGTTTTTTTGTCAAAACATGGCGAAACAGAAGTATATATTCAATCATAAGACGTTGAGATTTGAGAAGTTTCAGCTTTCTCGTTCGAAACGTATCGGTCGAGCCGTTTTGGTGTTTTTGTCATTGGCAGGTGTCGCCTTTTTGTTTGCCATCCTGTTGTTCACCTTCTTCAAGTCGCCCAAAGAGAAGGCCCAGGCGCGTGAGCTTGAGTTCATGAAGCTGAAATATGAGATGTTGAACGACCGCTTGGACGACATCGAGGCGTTGGTGACGGATATGGAACAGCGCGACAACAACATCTACCGTGTGATGTTTGAGGCCGACCCCATCCCGAGTTCGGTGCGCCGTTCGGGTTTCTCCGATGCCGACCGTTATGCCGACATGTACGGCTATATGAATTCCGACCTGGTGGTGAACTCAGCCCGCAAGATGGATGTCATCGCCAGTCAGCTCTATAACCAGTCGGTCTCCTACGATTCGCTGTTTGTGATGGCGCACAACAAGTCGGCCATGTTGACCCATATCCCCGCCATCTTCCCCTTGAAAGAGGACGAGATCACTTACATCTCCTCGTATTTCGGCTATCGCCCCGACCCGATCTATAAGGTCGAGAAGTTCCATAGCGGCATCGACTTCTCTGCCGCCCTGGGTACCGAGGCCTATGCCACCGGCGATGGCGTGGTGGCCGACGTGGAGAGCAACGACTGGGGCTATGGCAATATGGTCACCATCGACCACGGCTTCGGCTACAAGACCCGTTACGCCCACCTCCAGAAGGCCGCCGTGCGCAAGGGACAGAAGGTGAAGCGCGGTCAGCTGATAGGCTTCATAGGCAGCACAGGCAAGGCCACAGGCGTACACCTGCATTACGAGGTGCTGAAGAACGACGTCCATATCGACCCGATCAACTTCTTCTACCACGACCTGACGGCTGAGCAATACAACCAAATCCTGCAACAGTCAACCTTACCAACCCAAACAATGGACTGATACAGACGCGTAGCGTCATTGACTCCGTCGAATCTTCGATTTGAGAGGAACGAAGCAATCTAGAAAAAGAGCTTGAAAATATGGAAGAGAATACCACCGGAAAATACTACTACAGCATCGGCGAAGTGGCCGCCATGTTCAACGTCAACACCTCGATGATCCGCTATTGGGAAAAGGAATTCGACGTGCTTCGTCCCCGCAAGAACAAGAAAGGCAACCGCCTCTTCACCGAGCGCGACGTGCGCTACGTCCATGTCATCTACCATCTGCTGAAGGAGAAAGGCTATACCCTGGCAGGTGCCAAGGCCGCCCTCAAGGAGAAGTTCAGCGACTACGAGGAGAAGGTCATCCTCCTGGAGACCCTCGAGAAGACCCGCAGTTTCCTGGTGGACTTGGATAAGGCCTTGGCCGAAAAGCAAAAGAAATAAAAGGGATTCCCCTGCGGGGAATGGAGCTCTGAATTAAGTAAACAGGCGGCGGTTAGTAGAGTCTACGTAATGTAAACGTCACTAACCGCCGCTTTATACATTGGTTTTAACTCCATTCCCCGCAGGGGAATCTGCATACACTATTCTTCCAATAGATTTCTCGCTTTCAGATACACCCTCCATTTCTCGAGCACCTGCTTCATGTCGTCGGGCAACTCGGAGGTGAACATCATCTCTTTGCCCGTGGTGGGATGCACGAAGCCCAGCTCCTTGGCGTGCAAGGCGTGGCGCGGCATGATCTTGAAGCAGTTGTCGATGAATTGCTTGTATTTCGAGAAGGTGGTGCCTTTCAGGATGACGTCGCCGCCATACATCGCGTCGTTGAACAAAGGATGGCCGATGTACTGTGAGTGCACACGGATCTGGTGGGTGCGGCCCGTCTCCAGACGGTATTCGTTCAAGGTCACATAACCGAAGCGTTCCAGCACTTTCCAATGGGTGATGGCGTCTTTGCCGTGGTCGCCGTCGGGATAGACGGTCATCTTGCGGCGGTCGCTGGTGCTACGCCCGATGTTGCCCTCGATGGTGCCTTCGTCAGCGTCGAAGTCGCCCCAAACCAAGGCGTTGTAACGACGGTGGATGCTGTGTACAAAGAACTGGTGCGCCAGCATGGCTTGTGCGGCCTCGTTCTTGGCCACGATCATCAAGCCTGTGGTGTCCTTGTCGATACGGTGTACGAGGTAACCAAAGCGGTTTTCGATGTTCTGGTGGGTCTGCTCGAAATAGTAAGCCAAGCCGTGCAGCAGGGTGTGCTCGAAGTTGCCGTGACCGGGGTGTACCACCAAGCCCGCCTGCTTGTTGATGACGATGACGTCGTCGTCTTCGTAGACGATGTTCAACGGGATGGGCTCGGGCTTGATATCGGTCTCGCGCGGCGGATAGGTGAACACGATGGAGATCACGTCGTTGGGCTTCACCTTATAGTTCTGCTTGACCACCTTGTCGTTCACCAGGATGTTGCCCGCCTTGGCCGCATTCTGCACGCGGTTGCGCGAGATGTTGGAGAGGTGGTTGGTGAGGTAGGTGTCGATGCGCTCGGGCTGCTGACCGGGGTCGACGCTCATGCGTATATGTTCGTATAGCTCGGTACTCTCTTCGTTTTCCGAAAGCAATTCGTTATCGAGGGTCTCGTTGAGGTCGTCGTTCATTTCTTGATGATGAATTTTTGCGTGAAGACTTGGCCTTCTGCCGTGGTGATGCTGAGGAAATACATGCCGTCGTTCAGTTGGCTGACCGGGATCTCTGACTGATACTCGCCTTCGAAGACTCTTCTGCCCGTGAGGTCAAAGATGCACACCTGTCCGTCCTGGATGTCGCCATCGAGGTGCAAGGTGCTACTGGCCGGGTTGGGGTAGAGCACAAAGGCTCCTGAGCCTGTCGAAGTGCCGTTCTCGTCCACGCCGATGTAGTAGGACGACCCCACCACGGGACGGATCATCAACGAGCCGTGCTTGCTGCTTTGCTGCCATGCGCCGTTGGTGTTGATGAAGTTGTATTGTATGTTGTCGACTGACGCGTCGAAGCCGATGTTGATGAGGTCGTCGCTGCGTTGCTCGATGCCCATGTAGAAGGCGCCGGAGAGCAGGACGGGTTTCGTGAATCTATAGTAGCTGAACTGGTAAGGCATCTCCTGCCAGATGGGACGTTGTCCTTCCAAGCGGTACACCTCTTCGCCGGGACGGCCGTTCTCGTCTTTCCACACCACGATGTCGAAGTATTTGTCGTTGGCGTCTTTCAAGGTATGGTTGAAGAGCAGCTGAACGCCTGCGATGGTGTCGAACTCGGCGAGGTCGAAGCGCACGGCAAACTTACCGCCAGCGGGACGCACGCCGAAGCCCAACTCTGGGATGCCGTCGTCGTATGCATAGTAGTTGTACATGCCTTGGCGATAGACCATCGAGTCGGTCAAAGGCGGGTTGCAGGTGGAGTCGTAGATGTAATGCTTGACGAGATACGACACCGAGTCGTAGTCGAAACTGAGGGCAAAGAGCTCGCCCACGTAGGGGCAGGCTGGCGATTCGCCATAGTCAGGGCACTGCAGGTAGCCGTGGGTCTTGTAGGGATGTATAGTGGTGGGCTCCAAGGCACGCGTGTAGTGCTGGCTGCCGCCGACTTGTTGTACCGAGTAGTAGTAATTGGCCTGGTGGTCGACGCCGTCAAGGTTGGCGATGTCGATGTGCAGGTTCTCGCGGATGGCGGAGTTGGGGTTGATGCGGTATTGGCGGTAGGGTATGGCCTGGTAGCGTTCGAAGAAGCTGGGCCTTTGTCCCGAGAAGGTCAGCATGGGATAGGTGGTGTCGTTGACCGAACGGCCGAGGTTGAGGTAGACGAAGTCGATGTTCCAGTTGTCCTCGTTGCTGCGGTTGGCCGGCAGTGAGCTGCTGACGATGCTGGCGTAGTTGTAGAAGCGGAAGTAGAAGTCCTCGCGGAAGAAACGCTCGTCGCGGATGGGGATCAGCACCTGCTTGAAATGTGCTCCGTCGTTCTCGTTCATGAAATCCTCGAGGGTCTGTCCGGGCACGCTCCAGATGTGGTACCAGGTGGTGTCGGCCACGGTGGTGAACACCGAGTCGCAGGGCACGGCGATGCTGCCTTGTGTGGCAGGCGTCAAGGTGTCGGTGACGATGGTGAAGAGGCCGGGTTGGCAGCCTACGGAGGCCCAAACCGTGTCGCCAGGGAACAGGGTGTCGACCTGCATCTCAGCGAAGATGTCGGCGATGTCGTAGTTCTGGTAGTCCAAAAACAGGAACTCCTGACGCAGCACGGTGGTGCCGAACTGCAGTCCCAGCGAGTCTTGCTCCTCGGGCGCGTTGCCGTTGCCTTGGGGCTGGTAGTAGAAGCTCAGGTAGACGGAGTCGGCAGGGGTGAGGGCGCGAGGCTCAGGCTCCATGACGGAGTCCAAGCGGATGCGGACCGAGGTGAGGTATTCCGCCAAGAAGGCATTGCTGATGGCATAGCTGTAGACGCGGCCGTTGGCGTCGAGCACATCGAGGGTGATGCCGTTGCGGTTGGGCGGACACAAGGGGAAGCCGTCGTTGACCAAGGCGTTGCAGTCTGTCCACTTGGTGGAGTCGGGGTAGAGGGCCGACTGGCTGAAGTCGTCGAAAAACGGCAGGAAACGCGCCTCGGCGACGCCTCTTCTCACAGGAGCCTTCTCTGTAGTGGAACGGAATGGGGTTAATATCTCTTGTGCACTGACGCTTCCGGCGATGAGGCCGAATGCCATTAACAGCGCGAATGCCTTAAAACTCGTCTTCTTCATTATTCTCTTCATAATCGTTGGTTTCAATAGGTTCATTGGGGTCTAAGATGGTGTCGATCTTGGGCTGCGGTATGTTGGCGATAGAGTCCTCGTGGAGCAGTTCCTTCATCTCTTTCTTGAAGTCCAAGGTCTTGCTTGAGTGGTACCACACGTCAACGAAAGTGCCAGGCTCCACATTGCCCGAGCTGGGTCCGGGGGTCATACGCTTCACAAACTCGTATTGCAGGCTGTCACGGTCTTCGTATGTTTCTTTTCCAAGGTTCAACCCCGCCAGGTTCAGCATCTTCTTGATGTCGGAAGCGGGCTTGCCGATCAGGTTGGGCACCTTGACTTTGGCCTTGTCTTGACCGATGCCCACGCGGAGCATGATCTTGCTGCCTTTCACCAACTCGGTGCCCGTCTCGATGGGCTGGCCTTGGTAGAACTGCTCGATGACGTTGTTTTTATAGGAATATTCCACGTAGTCGAGGTAATCCACGTCCAAGCCGTTCGATTCGAGTCGTCCGATGGCCTCGCGGAGGGAGATGCCCTTCAGGTTGGGCATGACGGTCTTTTCGGGAGTCACGGCCACGATAATAGCATAGACGTTACGGCCACGCTTGATCTTGGAGCCAGGCAAGGGGTCTTGCTGGTAGATGGATCCGGGCTGCTGTCCCTTGGGATACACGCTGTCGATGAGGATGAAATGGAAGTCCTTGGAGTGCTCGTGCATCACTTCCCTGTAGTCTTGTCCGACAAAGTCAGGCATGGTGTAGACCTTGTCGTGACGGGTATATTTGTCTAACAACCTAAAGGTTAACCAAAGCAAGGCCACACAAAGCAGCAGGATGATCAACAGGTTGAGGTAAAATTTCTTTTCCTTGAGGAAGTGGAAGCGTCCCATATTTTTACTATTTTAGCCGTGTTTTTTACAACTCGTTTTTGAGTGTTTTATTGTTACCTAGTTTAAACCGACAAAATTACAAAAAATATGAAAAATGTGGCAATTATTTGTGGCGGAGATTCGGGAGAGTTTGAAATTTCCGTCAAAAGTGCACATGTGGTGAAGAAGAACCTGAATCCGCAACAGTATGATTCTCATATTATTGTGGTGTCAAAGAAAGGCTGGTATGGCTTGCTTGACGATGGTTCGCATATTGAGGTCGACAAGAACGATTTTTCCATCCAAGTCGATGGCCGCAAGGTGAAATTCGACGTGGCCTTCAATGCGGTGCATGGCGAGCCGGGCGAGAACGGGCCGCTTTCGGGTTATCTTGAGCTGATGGGCATCCCTTGCACCTCGTCGGACCTGACCACCTGTGCCCTCACTTTCCACAAGGATTTCTGCAAGCGTGTGGTGGCTTCCTACGGCGTGAAGGTGTCGCCCTCGGTGCTTATTAATAAAGGTGAAGAATACGATGCCGCGGCCATCATTAAGAAGATTGGCCTGCCTATGTTCGTCAAGCCGACCTGCAACGGCTCCAGCGTGGGTGTGACCAAGGTGAAGACTGAGGAGCAGTTTGTCCCGGCTGTGGATACGGCCATGGCGGCAGGCGGCCAGGTGATGTGCGAGAAGTTCGTCAAAGGCCGCGAGTTCGGCTGCGGTGCCATGAACTACAAAGGCAAGATGATGGTCTTCCCCTTGACCGAGATTTGCAGCAAGAACGAGTTTTTCGACTACGAAGCCAAATATACCGCCGGTAAATGCGATGAGGTGACGCCCGCCCAGGTGGACGAAGACACCGAGATCGAGATCAAGGCCACGACGGCGATGCTCTATGAGAAGCTGGAATGCAAGGGCTTTGTCCGCATGGACTACATCGTCAGCGACGATGGCGTGTTCTTCATCGAAGCCAACATTGTGCCAGGTATGTCGGAGGCCAGCATCATCCCTGCGCAGGCCCGATGCTTCGGCCTGACGCTCGAACGGCTGTTCGGCATGGCGATAGAGAATGTCCTCTAACTTGTCTTTTTCTCACGCAGAATCCGCAGAAATCGCAGATTCGACGAAGTCAATTATTTGAAGCGCGGAGCGGAGCTGAGATAGCGTCCGGTAGGCTTCAGCGAATTCAGCGGATTCTGCGTGAAATATTAATTTCAGCGTGAAATGATCACACCGTGAGAATGTCTTTCGACTTCAACTCGGTGAGGTCGTCAATCTTCTTGATGTATTTGTCGGTGAGTTTCTGAATCTCCTCTTGCAGGAGCTTCGACTCGTCTTCCGAGATCACGTCTTTCTCCAACTTCTTGGCGTCGTCGTTGGCGTTGCGGCGTATGCCACGGATGCCGACTTTGGCTTCCTCGGCGGCGTTCTTGGTGCGCTTCACCAGCTCCTTACGGCGTTCCTCGGTCAAGGCGGGCACTGCAATACGCAGGATCTCGCCGTTGTTGATGGGGTTGAAGCCCAGGTTGGCGTTCAGGATGGCCTTGGCGATGTTGTTGAGTGCGCTCTTGTCGAAAGGTTGCACCACAATCATGCGGGCGTCGGTGCAGCCGATGTTGGCGGTCTGCTCGATGGGCACCGTCGTGCCGTAGTATTCAACCATCACGCCGTTCAGCATGGCCGGACTGGCCTTGCCTGCCCTGATGCCCTGAAATTCATGCTCCAAGTGCTTGATGGTGTTGTCCATGCTTTCAGTGGCTTCGTCCAATACAAATTGAGAGTCTTCTGTCATTGCTTTAAAAATTTGAGGGCAAAAATAGGCTTTTTTTCGTTGCGGAAGCAGTTCTGTGTGATTTTTTTGTCCTTTACCATTCAAGGCTAAAGACCAATGAGACGTTTGAGATGTTGTCTTGACGGTCTTCGTAGTAACTGGGATACATAGTCATAAAATTCGAGTGATAATGTGTGACGGTGACGTTGTGGTAATAAGAGTATGTCGCCATCAGGTTAAAAGCGATACGACTTTTGGTGGCAAAGCGTACGCCAACACCCACGTCGCCGTAAGGACCGAAGTTCTTCATGGAGTAGTAGGCACCTGCACGAGCCCTAACCACAGGACTTGCCTTTTTGGTGGGCAAGAACACATAACGGAATGAGCCATAGAACGGAATGAGTTTGGGCGAACTGAAGATGCCGACGCCATAGCCGACACCAAGGCCTGCAAAAACCTTGTCGTTGAATTGATAGCCGTGCGTTGTAGAAATCGAGTAAAGATAGCCGTCAACACTATACTGATTCCAAACGCCGCCAAGACCTGTTTCCAAAAAGCCTTTATAGCCGCTCGGTACGCGGAATGGTTTTTCATTGTTTTCTTGTGCAAATGACGTAATCGTCATCAACACGATGGCAAGGGCCACAATAGTCTTTTTCATAACAATAGTATTTATTGGTTACGAAAAGAAAACTTCAAAAATTGTACCAAAAAAACTTTCTTAGTTTAACGGTTCGTATAATCCCGTCAAGACGGGGCTCTTCTTCGTGTAATAATAGCTTAACTTGGTCACGACGAGAGGCTTCTTGCTTTGGTTCCAGAGGTAGGCCTTCACAGTCTTGCCTTCGGGCGTGAAGTCGTTGCTGAAGAGGATGGCGTCGGCAACAGCATGGTCGCCAGGCTTGAAGTGTCCATCTTCAGGCAACGAGCTGTGCCATAAAAGGAGGGAGTCGGTCGCCGTATCGTGAACCTCGATGACGGCAACGCATTGGTTGGCTTCGACCTCGTTGTGGAATTGGACGACGACGCCCAAAGCCTCAACATCCTTCGGCAGTGAGTCGCACGAGAATGAACAGGCTTGTCCCCATTCCTGGCCTTCAACATAGTAGCAGGAATCGGTGCTCAACTCATTGAGCAGGTATTGTGCGCCTTCCGTCGGGGTCTTGCTCAAGGTCAGGTAACGCGAGGTGAACCAGTCTTTCTTTTCGATGAGGTAAGGATAGTTGCCCACGGCGGTGACTTCCCAGATGGGGTTGATGTAATCGGTCCAACCGAAGCCAAGCATTGGGGTTTCGTGATGTTCGCTGAGCCAACGGTTGAAGTCACCCAACTCGGCTTCGCGTACTAAATCACCCTCTTCGTTGTAGATACGGTTGAAGACGATGCGGTTGTCGACGTCGGTCTTCGCTTGATAGAACTCGGCAGCCTCGCCAATCTCGGTCCTTGTCGCGAACTGGATCTTGTCGCCATATTGGTCCTTGTCTTGCTGCATCTCGGCGGCAATCTGGTCGAAGCCTTGGTGGTACATCAGGTCGTAGTAGCGACGCTCCATGACGAGCGAGGCGGTGCCGACAAAGAGGATGGCGGCCACGACCAAGGCGGTCTGCCATGGCGACAAGGTGCGGGAGCCAAACATGGAGAAGGCCACGATGATGACAAAGGGATAGCTGAAGATCAGCGTGCTGTGTTGGATGATGGGCTCGCGCTTCAACGAATAGATGAAGGCGATGGCGAAGATGATGACGAACCAGGCGATGCCGGCCCAACGCAAGGGCTGGTGTTGTTTTGTGCGTTTGCCGAGGATGAGCGGCAAAAGGATGATGATGCCTGTGGCAAACATGAACAGCATCGAATAGTTCATCGTGTATTGGATGAAGTCGGTGAGGAAGGTGGACTTAGGCGCTGCCAACCAACCGCCGATGCTGCCGCTCACGAAGAGCTGCTGCCAGAAGATGGGCAGGGTGGGGGCAAACAAGACCACGGCCGCTACGCCGCTGAGCCAATAGGCTTTACGCCGTTCTTTGGGCAAGAAAAACAGACCAGTGAGAAAAATCAAACCAGCTTGCGCGATGCTGAAATACTGGATGAGCGAACAGGCCCATGCCGACAAGGCGAAGCCGATGTAAATGCCTAAGGATGGTTTTTTCGTCCCGAAAACGACCTTATACCAGAAATAAGCCATCAGCAGGATGAAGAACAGTCCCGCCGAATAAGGTCTCGCCAGCTGGCTATAGAAGATGGTGAACTGGCTGACGGCGAAGAAGGCGGCCGAAAAGAGGCCCACCTTGCGGTTGAACCATTGCCGTCCTATAAGATAGATAAGGTATATGGAGGCGATACCCATCAGCACGAAGGGCAGCTTGACCCAGAATGCACTCCATCCGAAGAGCTTCACCCATCCCCAAAGGAACAGCTGCACCCCGATGGGATGGCTGTCGGGCATGACGCCCTGCTGTATGAAGTCGTGGAAGTTGTCGAAGCGGGTGCGTAGCAAGGCGCTGAACTCATCGTGCATAAACGGCACCTGGCCCAGCTTCCAAAGCCTCAGGACGGCGGCAACGAGTATGATGATGCCGATGAGGATGTAGTCCATCCTCTTGCTCGGCACATTGTGGGTTTTGCGCAGATGGTTTTTGCGGGGTCTCATAAATTGTTTATTTTGTAGAGACGCGCCATGGCACGTCTCTACAGGACAAATCATTTCGTCACCAGCGTTCCGATGTTCTCGCCGCGCAACACCTTCATCAGGTTACCACGCGTGTTCATGTCGAAGACGTACATCGGCATGTTGTTCTCCTTGCACATGGTGAAGGCGGTCATGTCCATCACCTTCAGGTTACGTTGGTAGGCCTCGTCGTAGGTGATGTGCTCGAACTTGGTGGCGGTGGGGTCTTTCTCGGGGTCGGCGGTGTAGATGCCGTCCACGCGGGTGCCTTTCAGGATGATGTCAGCCTTGATCTCGACGGCGCGGAGGGCTGAGCCCGTGTCGGTGGTGAAGAAGGGGTTGCCGGTGCCGGCGCCCATCACCACGATGTGGCCTTCCTCAAGCAGACGGATGGCCTTGGCGCTGCTCATCGTGTCGGCGATACGGTCGATGTAGAGGCCGGAGAGCAGGGTGGCTTTCTGTCCCTTGCCCTGCAGGGTCGACTGCATGGCCATCGAGTTGATGACGGTGGCGAGCATGCCCATATAGTCGCCTTGGATGCGGTCCATGCCCTTCGAGGCACCTTGCAGGCCGCGGTAGATGTTGCCGCCGCCGATGACGATGCCGATCTGCACGCCCGCCTGGGCAGCTTCGATGATCTCGTCGGCATATTCACCCAGACGCACCGGGTCGATGCCATATTGCTGGCTACCCATCAGGGCCTCGCCACTGAGTTTTAGGAGTACGCGATTGTATTTCATGATTTTAGATTTAAAATTCAAGATTCAATATTTAAGGATTTGGGATTTAGAATTTGAGGATTCTTGTGGTGGTTCCTTGGGTTGACTTGATGAAATAAACGCCATTGGCCAGGGATGAGACATCAATCGTGTTACTTCCCACGTTGATTTGGATTGTCATCAGTGGCTGACCAATCGTATTATATAAGGTGAGGGTGCCTTGAACACCGCTTTCAATTGTCAGTGTGGAAGTGACATGGGTTGGATAAACGTTGAAGCGTGTTTGTTCTTGTTCGCCAATGCCAACGGTGGTTTCCACCACAATCGGGCCTGCTTGCACCGATTCCCCTTGAGGATAGACCGCTGAGATGGTATAACGGTGGCTGCCCGTTGGCAGATCATAGTCCTCGTAACTCATTTCGGTGACGGTGGCCACGAGGGCATCGTCGCGATAGAGTTTGTAGGCATTCGGTTCACCTTCGATGGGGAGGTTCCAAGTGAGTTTGACGTTGTCGTTGCCAAAGACTTCAGCGGCAAAATCAGTGGGTGGATAGAGGATAACTGCCTCAGCGTATTTCATGCAAGAGGCAAAGCCCTGCAAACCGTTGTCGGAATAGGCCACATAGAGGGCTCCGTCGGTGGCAGTAATGCATGGGTCGTCCATGGAACCTTCCGAGACGAGGCTTGGCCCAACGTAACTCCATTCCTCCTCATATTGCAGAACGCTTAGGTAGTTCGACTGCCCTTCGTTGACGAAAGCCACGGTGAACTTGCCTTCGTTGAAGCAAGCGCTGAGTTCAGATACGGCGCCTTCCGCGAGGTTGTCGCCAAGACTCTCAAAATCGTTGCCATTGAAACGGACGGCTCGGAGTTGATAAGAAGGATAGGCGCAATACGCAAGATAAGGCATGTCGTTTTCGTCAAGTGCCATGCTTTGGTAGAAATAGAGGTTGTCGATGCCGCTCCCCACAGCAACCCATTCTCCGTTTTCGAATTTTCTGACTTTCAGGGTGTTGCTGGTCATATAATCAGCGTAACTGATGTAAGGCATATTATTGCTGTCGAAGACCAATTCTTGATGGCAGGCGTATTCCGCGTCTGGAACATAAATGCCCGTACCGCTCACAGGCACCCAGCTGCCGTTCTCCAATTTGAACACGACCCCCTTGTAGCCTTGCGAGACATCGCGCGCAACGAGGTAGGGCAAGTCGTTGTTGTCGAGGACGATATGCGTCTCCACGCTGCTGAAGGCACTGCCTATGGGAGTCCATTGGCTGCCGTCCCACTTGAAAGCATACCCATTGTCACTTTGGTCGGAGTAGGCTACATACACATCGCCGTTGGAAGCCAGATCCATGCCGCCTGCTGAAACCGAACAGGAAGTGCTGATGCTGCCCATCTGCTCCCAAGTGTCGGTACCTGCAGCGTTTTTGTATAAAACAGGAGTGCTGTTCTCGTTTCCAAAGACATACAGGTTGCGTTCATTGTCCATCTTTATTCCAAACACTTGGAAGGCGTTTTGCGAGAATCCACGAGGTCCCACATATTCCCAACTCCCGCTCAGGGACTCGTCGACGATGATGGTGAAATCCTGAATCGTGCTATGGATGCATTCTGACAATTCCAAACGCACCTCGTAGCTTCCCGGTTGGTCAGGAATACCGTAAAGGCAGGCTGATTCTCCGTCGTATTGCTCTAACGTCAGCCAACTCGGGGCTTGTAGAAGAGTGATGTTGACATAGTCAGCGGGGTCGGGGTCGTGGAAATACACATTATATAGGTAATTCAGGTTGGCGTAGGACTCGGTCTTCGGTGTCGAGGTGAAAAGGGGCGCGGCTGTCTCTTCGCCATTGAGATAGGGACTCTTCACGGCGTTTTCCACCGTGCCGTCAGGAGCAATGAGGAGGCCGATGACGCGTACATAGTTGTAATCATAGTTTTCATCAATTGTGTAAGTGAACTCATAACTAGCTGTTTGTCCGCTCGGCAACGAACTCGGGAACGAGCCTTGTATGCCATCATAATCGCAGAGCAGTTGCCGTCCCACGTGGTCGTAGGCGATACGCTCGGCTGGGATGGGGTTAGGTAGGTTCTCGTACCCACCCATGGGTCCATAACCGCCTCCGCTGTAGGAATTGGTTTGGTTGTAGGAGGGCGCTGGTCCCGTCACACCATCTTCGGTGAGGATGGCCGCGAAACGGTAGTCGCCGCTCATGTTTTCCAATGCCGTGGCAGTTACATGAGCTGTCAGTTGCCTTGTGGCAGGGTCGTAATCACAGGTGATGCCCATGTTCACTTTTGGCGTGACTTGGCTCTCTTGTTCCACTTTCGAGAACCAGTTCTGCGTTTCTTGGGCAAGGAAGTGCCGCCCGATGTTGGCTGAAGGCGCACCGAGAAGGCCCGAGGCGTTGTAATAATCGTTGTTAGCCATCGGGTCGCTGCTGTGGATGGCGACGAAGATGACGTTGTCGTGGGTGCCGCAGAGCGAGTCACCGTAGTAGATGCCTCTCGGGCACCATTGGCACCAGGTGCCGGTCAGTTCCTCGACGAGGACGTTCTTTTGTGCAAAGCCGATGCTGAAGGTATATAGCAACATCGCGGTGAAGAATAGTTTTTTCATGGTGAATTGGTTTTATTTGCTCGCAAAAATAGCATTTTTTCAGAATGCTTAAACAAAACGAGCGGAATTAAACCCTAATTCCGCTCGCTTTTTTATGTAATGGATGCTTATTCAGCAGCCTCCAAACGTCCGTGGCAGTTCTTGTATTTTTTGCCGCTACCGCAGGGGCAGGGGTCGTTGCGGCCCACCTTCTTCTCCACGCGGATGGGTTGGGTGATGGTGCGCTGCTGCGTGTCGCTGTGCGACTGCGCCAGCAGATCCTGACGCTGCTCGCGGATCTTCGACTTGTCGATGCCTTGCGGACCGCGCGACTCACGCACGGCGTTCGGGTCTTGCGTCGGGATGTCGGCACGCATCAGGAAGGAGATGACGTCTTCGTTGATGTTCTCCAACATGGCCTTGAACAGGTTGAACGACTCGAGCTTGTAGATGACCAACGGGTCTTTCTGTTCGTAGGAGGCGTTCTGCGCCGATTCCTTCAGATCGTCGAGTTCGCGGAGGTGTTCCTTCCAGGCGTTGTCGATGAGGCCGAGGGTGATGCTCTTCTCGATGCAGAGGTTCACCTCGCGGGCGCCGTTCTCGACAGCCTTCTTCAGGTTGACGATGACGTTCATGCCGCGCTTACCGTCGGTGATCGGGATGGCGATGTTCTCGAAATGGGTCTGATTCTCGTACACGTTCTTGATGACGGGCAGGGTCTTCTCGCCGATGATACGGGCCTTCTCGCGATAGTGCTCAAGGGCAGCATCAAACAGTTTGTCGGCCAGTTCCTTGGTCTTCATCCGGTCGAAATCTTCCTCGCTGAAGGGCGGCTCGATACCCATGGTGGAGAGCAGGTCCATCTTGAAGCCCTCGTAGTCTTTGGCGTCTTGATATTCTTCAATCAGTTTTTCGCCGAAGTCGTACATCATGTTGTTGAGGTCGATGGAGAGGCGTTCTCCGAACAAGGCGTGACGGCGTTTCTTGTAGATGACCTCGCGCTGGGCGTTCATCACGTCGTCGTATTCGAGCAAGTGCTTACGCACGCCGAAGTGGTTCTCTTCGACTTTCTTCTGCGCCTTCTCGATCTGCTTGGTGATCATCGGGTGCTGGATGACTTCACCTTCCTGTAAGCCCATGCGGTCCATGATGCCTGCGATACGCTCGGAACCGAACATACGCATCAGGTTGTCTTCCAACGAGACGTAGAACTGTGAGCTACCCGGGTCGCCTTGACGACCGGAACGACCGCGCAGCTGACGGTCAACACGACGCGACTCGTGGCGCTCGGTGCCGATGATGGCCAGACCGCCGGCTTCTTTCACGCCAGGGCCGAGCTTGATATCGGTACCACGGCCAGCCATGTTGGTGGCGATGGTCACGGTGCCCGCCTGACCGGCTTCCTTGACGATTTGTGCTTCCTTGAAGTGCAGCTTGGCGTTCAACACGTTGTGCGGGATGCCCTTACGGGTCAGCATGCGGCTGAGCAACTCGGAGACCTCCACCGAGGTGGTACCCACCAGCACGGGGCGGCCTTCCTTGACCAAGGCTTGGATCTCGTCGATGACGGCATTGTATTTCTCACGCTTGGTCTTGTAGATCATGTCCTCCTGGTCGATACGGGCGATGGGACGGTTGGTCGGGATGACGACCACGTCGAGTTTGTAGATGTCCCAGAACTCGCCAGCCTCCGTCTCAGCGGTACCGGTCATACCGGCCAGCTTGTGGTACATACGGAAGTAGTTCTGCAAGGTGATGGTGGCGTAGGTCTGCGTGGCGGCTTCCACCTTCACGTTTTCCTTGGCCTCCACGGCCTGGTGCAGACCATCGCTCCAACGACGGCCTTCCATGATACGGCCCGTCTGCTCGTCCACGATCTTGACCTTGTTGTCGATGATGACGTAGTCGACGTCTTTCTCAAACAGGGTGTAGGCCTTCAGCAGCTGCTGCACGGTGTGCAGGCGCTCCGACTTCTCGGCGAAGTTACGCATCAGCTCGGCCTTGCGCAACACCTTCTCGTCGTTGCTCAAGTCGGAGTGTTCCAGGTCGGCGACTTCGGCACCCACATCGGGGATGATGAAGAACGACGGGTCGTTGTAGGCTTGCGCCAATTGTTCGCTACCCTTGTCGGTGAGGGTCACGGTATTCAGTTTCTCATCGATGACGAAATACAGCTCGTCGTCGATGATGTGCATATTCTCGTTACGGTTCTGCATGTAGAAGCCTTCGGTCTTCTGCATCAGGCTCTTCATGCCTTCCTCGCTGAGGAACTTGATGAGGGCGTTGTTCTTGGGCAGACCACGGTAGGCGCGGAAGAGTTGGTCGGCGCCATGTTTCTTCTCGTCTTCGGTGGCGTTGGGGTCGGTGAGTATGCGTTTGGCCTCGGCAAGGATTGTCGTCACATAACGCTTTTGGGCTTCATACAGCTTCACGACGTCGGGCTTCAGCTGGTCAAACTCCTGCTGGTCGCCGCGTGGCGTGGGACCGCTGATGATCAAAGGCGTACGGGCATCGTCGATCAACACCGAGTCGACCTCGTCGACGATGGCGTAGTGGTGTTTGCGTTGCACCAGCTCGTCGGGGTTGCCTGTCATGTTGTCACGCAGGTAGTCGAAACCGAACTCGTTGTTGGTACCGTAGGTAATGTCGCAGTTATAGGCGCGGCGACGTGCGGCCGAGTTGGGCTCGTGCTTGTCGATGCAGTCGACGGTGAGGCCGAGGAACTCGTACATCGCGCCCATCCACTCGGAGTCACGTTTGGCCAGGTAGTCGTTCACGGTGACTACATGCACGCCCTTGCCTGCCAAGGCGTTAAGGTAGACGGGTAAGGTAGCCACGAGGGTCTTACCTTCACCAGTGGCCATCTCTGCGATCTTGCCTTGGTGCAGCACGATACCGCCGATGATCTGGCAGTCGTAGTGCACCATGTCCCAGGTGACCATGTTGCCACCTGCCATCCAGCTGTTCTTGTAGTAGGCCTTGTCGCCTTCGATGGTGACGTGCTCGTATTTGGCGGCCAGCTCGCGGTCGAGGTCGGTGGCAGTCACCTCCACGGTCTCATGTTCGCAGAAGTACTTGGCGGCGGCCTTCACCACGGAGAATGCCTCGGGAAGAATCTCGTTCAGGGCCTCCTCGATGTGGTCAAGCTCTAGCTTCTCGAGTTTGTCGATTTGGTTATAGAGTTTTTCCTTCTCGTCAGGCTCCATGTCGGGGTTGGCTTCGGCCTTGGCTTTCAGCTCGGCGATTTCGGCCACCTCGGCAGCGGTCTTGTTCTTGATGTATTCCTTGAATTCTTGTGTCTTATGTCTCAGGCTGTCGATGTCGAGTTTCACGATGTCCTCGTATGCCTTGAGTGTCTTTTGGAGTATGGGCTCCAGGGCCTTGTTGTCGCGTGAGGCCTTGTCGCCAAAGAGTTTCTTTAGAAATCCCATTTATTTAGAATTGATAATTTAAAATTGATAATTGACAATTATTAGATGATTGCGGGGTTGCGCAAAATTCGTGCAAAGGTACGGTTTTTCCGTGAATTGTCGGAAAAATGTGTCAAAAAGGCAGTGGAAAGTGGTTGTTTTGTACGGATATTAGTCCGGCAATGGCTCAAATCGCCGTTTGAAAACTACCGATTTTATGCAATAAATGCGCTGTACTGCATAAAAAAGTATGTTTTTTGTGCAATAGAACGTATAAATTGAATAAAAGTGGTTTTTATGGCAATTTTATCTCCGGAATCACAAAATCCCCCTCATCCCGCACAAAATCCCGCTGATAAAACATACAATAATACACAGGCAGATATGTGACGCCGTTCTTCACCGAGATTTCTCTTTCGTTATTCAGCACTACGGCCTTTTGGATTTGGTAGTCGGGCGTGTTCATAAAATTGTTTAAGGCACTATGAACGGTGTAGTCCTTTCCCGACTTCACTTCGATAGGCAGCACGGTCAGATGCTCGTAGTCGTCAACCAGATAGTCCACTTCTCCCTTTTGCTTGTTGTCGTAATAATGCAGCGCAAAGCCATGGGCGTGGAGTTCCTGCGCCACCACGGTTTCATACACTGATCCAAGGTTGACGCTTTTCTCGTCTCGAAGTACGGCATTGATGTTGAGGCCGTATAGGATGCTCGTCAGCAGGCCTACATCATTTATGTATAGCTTGAGCAAGTTTTTGTTTTCCGATTCCAACAATGGAAATCTGGGATTGCTGACGGCTTGCACCCCAAGGGCAATGCCAGAATTGGTCAGGTACTCAAACTCGTTGGCGTAGTCGCTGAACTGCTTGTGGCTTTTGGTGTCTTCTACGTGCTTCACAATTATCCGCTTTTTCTTGTTTTCCATGTTGGACGGGATCATGTCGTAAATCTTTCGGATAAGCAACTTTTTCTCCGTGTCGTATTGCGAGGCGTCGATTCTATATAGATTATGGATGTTGCGATGCACCTTTCTCACATGAGCCATGTTCCTGTTTTCCAAAAATTTGTTGATGGCTTCTGGCAATCCTCCCACCAACAGGTAAGTTTTGAACTGCTGCATCATGTAGTTGTGCAATGATTCGTTCAATGCCTCACCTGCAAGGAACTTTTCCCTTATGCCTTCAATGGTTTCTTGCCCACAACCCATGGCCAATAGAAACTCTTCGAAGTCAAGTGGATACATCTCTTCAATCTCGACACTTCCGATAGGCACTGATGCAGTCTCCGATAAGGCTACACCCAACTGCGAGCCGCTGGCCACGTATGTGTATCGTTCCTCTTGGTTCAAAAACTTCAACATCGTCATCAAATGGGGATAGCTCTGGATTTCGTCCAAAAAGACCAAAGTGTTTTCCTTGGTGCCGAGACGGTTACCGGCAATGGCACCCAACTGAATGTAAAAATCATTGGTGCTTTTTACGTTGGCAAAAACTCCCAGGCTTTCCTTGTCTTCCTTGAGGTTGATTTCGATGTAGTTCTTGAATAGTTTCTGGCCGACATATCGGATGAGATACGACTTGCCAATCTGTCGGGCACCGTTCACCAAAAGTATCTTGTTTGGCTCTTTGCGGAAGAAATCTTCAATGCGCTTTTCGAACTTTCTGTATAGCATAATTTGTTATTTTTCTGCAAAAATATATAAATCAATTCATTCCTGCAATAAAAAAGGACTTTTTCCGAAATTTTTTGCCTAAAAAAGGGATTTTTTCTAATATTTTATAGGTTAAAAAAGGGATTTTTTCCGAAAATTTTAGCCAACAAAAGGGAATTATTCCATGATTTTAAGGGGTGAAAATGGGATTTTTTCCGATTTTACTTCCCATACAATCGTCTTACCCTTTCCTCCAAATACCGCTCTGGGCTAGGTGCGGGTGCCTCGCCGATTTTGTTGTTGCGCTTGATGAGGATGTATTCGGGGAAGGTGCGCACATTGTAGGCTTCCAAAAGCAGTATCTGGTCGCCGAGGTCGAGGAGGGGCCAATCCATCCGTTTTTCGGTGAATTGTTTTTTCAATATGTCCATCTTTTCGTGGGCGGCGATGGTGAGGATCTGCACCGAGTCCTGCCATTGGTTATGGAGGTCTCTCAGCTCCGAGAACTGGCGTTCGGCGACGGGCGACATCCCGTCGACGAATTGCAACAGTACCAAGCCGTCTTTGAAGTCGGAGAGGCTGACCGCCTTGCCGTCGCGGTCTTTCAGGGTGAAGTCGGTGGCGGCAGTGCCAGGGGCGAGGCGTTCGTATTTCGTGAAGAAATCGCAGATGATGGCTTTATGCTCCTCGTAGTTTGTCCGGCTACCGATATAGGCGAGGTGTCCTTTGGCGAGATGGCTTGTGCTGCGGTCGCCATAGCAGAGTTTCTGCAGGTTGAAGATGGTGATGAGCTCGGCCAGTTGCGGGTTCTTCGCCATGAGCGGGTCGGTGGCCAGGTATTTCTTTAAGGAGATAGGGCCTTCGCCAAAGGCGTCGTTGAGCAGGTGGCTGTCATAGGCGGCGCTGTTGAAGTAGCCGTCAAAGAGTTCCTTGAACAGGTCGATGTAGGCGCTTTGGGTGTAAAGCACAGGCTGCCCGTCGTAGTAGTCCTTGATGATTTTCTTGCCGCCGTCGGTGCTGATGCCCAGTTTGATGGCCGCAATCTTATAGCGGTTGTGGTTCTTCACAAAGTCCGACGTGATGTTGGGCACTTCGCGGTTGATGGCATTCTGTATGGAGTCGATATAGCGCAGTTGGCGACCTCGGTAGATCTGGTTGAAATGCTCCGTCATGTAGGCGTTGATGATCTCCTCGGAATAGATGACTTGGCGGTAGATGTTCTTGTCGGTGGCTCGCTTCACACGCAAGGTCGGCAGCTCCTTCTCGAAATAAGAGACACTTTCCTGTTGTTCAGGCACGAGGATCTCGATGTCGTAGGAGGCGTTAGGGGAGAGGATGAGGTCGACATACTCCAAGCCGACATAGATGCGGCCGGGGAGGATCTGTTTTACGTTGCCTTCCAGGATGAAATTGCCCTGGGCGTCGGTTTGGCTTTGGTCGAGGAGAATGCCGGTCTCGTTGACGAGGTCTTCGTAGGCGAAGAGCCGCATCAAGGTGTTGGTTTTGTTGCTCCTACCGGTAATCGTCACATTCTGTGCGCTTGTCGTGAGGAAGAGCAGGGAGAAAAACAGAGTGATAATCTTTCGTTTCATGTGATTAGAACGAAAAAACAATGTGATTATTGCTAATAAATTTTTTTGAAGGCATGTCATACCGAACGGAGCAGCCTATAGATACGTTCCCTCCTTCGTCGGTCGGTATGACTTAGGCTGCGGAGTGAGTGTATCTATGCCTTCAAAAAAAGCGTTTTATTTTTTTGGTAGCTTAACTTCCGCGGGCAAAAACTTTGAGGTGTCGCCACCGTTCTTGTAGATGTCGCGGACGACGCTCGACGACACGCCCACCAGCTCGCTCTCAGTCAGCAGGAAGATGGTCTCCAGCTCGGGGTGCAGGCGCTTGTTGGCATGTCCGATCATGTTCTCGTATTCGAAGTCGCTGCCACAGCGCAGGCCACGGATGATGGTGTTGGCGCCCACCTTCTTGCAGAAGTCGGCGGTGAGGCCTTCGTAGCTCTCCACCTTCACCTGGGGATAGTTTTTGAAGACGGCCTTGCACCATTTGATGCGGTCTTTCAGCTCAAAAGTGGAGCGTTTTTCCATGTTGATGCCGACGGCGACGTAGATCTCGTCGAACATGGGCAGGGCTCTTAAAACGATGGAACGGTGACCCAAGGTGATGGGGTCGAAGGAACCGGGGAATACGGCTATTCTTTTCATTTCGTTTGATTTGAAATCGGCTGCAAAAGTATCACTTTGTCACGATTTGGCGCAATTCTTTTCCAAGAATTTCACTGATGGAACGGAAAGTATTTTTCAAAAACCCTTCAATCTCTTCTTTTCCAATGAGTTTTATCTCAGTAATGCCCTCTTCGGTCTGCGGTTTGGGCTGTATGGCCTCTGAAGTGCTCATGAGGTACCAATAGGTCGGTTTCAGTGCCCACTCCTCGTGCTCCAGATAGCAATGCCAAGTGGTCGTCATAGCCTTGGCGATCTTCAAGTTTCCAATGCCTGTCTCTTCTTCCACCTCGCGCAAGGCGGCTTCTTCGGGGGTCTCTCCTTGTTCGACGTGGCCCTTGGGCAGGTCGGGGATGCCTTTGCGCACGATGCTGACGAAATGGCCGTCTTTTTCGACGACGCCTCCCGCCGCAGGTGCCAGCCTGAAGGTCTCTTTCAGGGCTTGCACCACGGCGTTTTCACCCACTTCGTGGATGAAAGTGTCGCCGGGATCGCGGTCGTCGAGCCATTCGGGCAAAAAATCGCACAAGAGCTCGGCATCGTATCTGTCGGATTCTTGGGGCGTTGCGTCAAATTTCAAAGAATCACCTTCAATTTTTGGAAAAACCAGTGCTTTGTTTTCTTGAAAAATCTTGTACATTTGCAGTCTGTTTGTCTTGTTTTCAAGCGACAAAGATATAAAAATAGTCTCGACAAAGCTCTTTTACCATGAAATACGAAGATTCAGCATTGACTTTGGCCCAGCATCTGCTTCAGATCAAGGCCGTGAAGCTCAGCCCAAAGGCTCCGTTCACTTGGGCGTCCGGACTGAAAAGCCCTATTTATTGCGACAACCGTGTCACGCTTTCCTATCCTGCCGTGCGTACCTATATCCGCCAGCAGTTTGTGGAAAAGATCATACAAAACTACGGCAAACCCGATGTGATAGCGGGTGTGGCCACGGGTGGCATCGCCCAAGGCGCGCTGGTGGCACAGGAGTTGGGCCTGCCTTTCGTGTATGTGCGTAGCGAGAAGAAGTCGCACGGCATGCAGAACCAGATCGAAGGCGTGCTTACCCCGGGTCAGTCGGTGGTGGTCATCGAGGACTTGGTCTCCACGGGCAAGTCGAGCCTCTTGGCCGTCGATGCCTTGCGTGAGGCCGGCGCCGAGGTGAAAGGCATGGTGGCCATCTTCACCTATCAGATGGAACTCGCCAAGAAGAACTTCGAGGAAAAGGATTGCCAGCTGGTGACGCTGTCGAACTACGAGACGCTGATCCAAAAGGCCGTCGAGGAGAAATATGTCACCGAGGAAGACGTGCAGTCGCTCAAGGAATGGCGCAAGGACCAACAGGCTTGGAGCGACCAGTGGAATTAAAACAAAAACTTGATCTGCTTGATTTCGTAACAGTGCAACGTCTGTTGCTCGTCAACGAGTTGTAGCCGTCCGAATGCGTCTATTCCGGTCATGAATAGCCTCAAGGCTTTTTCGTCGACTTCATAATCGGCCCAGGTTTGATAGCGGAACAACCGTTTCAAATAGGCCTGCTCAATAGCGGTGGGGTTGCTTTTCAGCAGCTCCACCTTTTTTATGATATGTGCTGCGATTTTCTCCAAGAGAGGGTGCAAATCGTAGTGCTTGCCAGTGATCATCTTCAATGAGATGGGATGCGTCGGCCAGTCTTTGAACTGCATCTGGTTGACATTAAGCCCGATGCCGATGATGGAGATATCCATCATATTGGCTTTGATGGTGCTGTTGATGAGGATGCCGGCCAGTTTGCGATTGCCGTAATAGAGGTCGTTGGGCCATTTGATGCTGAGTTTTGAAGGCATAGATACACTCGCCCTGCCGTCCATGTCATACCGACCGACGGGAGGAGGGAGCGTATCTATTGACGGCAGGCCTCGGTATGACATGCCTTCAAAGCCATCTGAAATTACCTCATCCAAAACTGCGATGATTCCAAGCGGCACTGCCTCGGAGAGCAAAAACTGCCTCTCGGCGGGCAGAAAGCCCGTGTCGACGGCCAAAGAGAAAGTGAGGTTCTTTCCCACCTCACTTTCCCAGCCGTTGTTGCCCATGCCTTTGCCCGCGGTCTGCTCATCGGCGCTGACCACCCAATCGCGGATGTCGGTTTCCGATTGTAGCCTTTGCAGGTAGGCGTTGGTCGAGTCGAGTGTGTCGAAATGATGGTACTGGAGCATCACTTCACCACGACCCTTTGTGTCTCGTTGCCGACTTTGACGGCATAGATGCCGCAGCCGAAACGCTTCATGTCGATTTTCAGCGTGCCTTCGCAATAGCCTTCGTAGACGCGCTGTCCGGCCATATTGTAGACGCTGACCTGTTGCTTGCCTTGGCAAATGATGTTGAGCAGGCCGTCGGTCGGGTTGGGGTAGATGCTGACGCTTTGGTTGAGGTTCTCGTCTACATCGGCCGTCACTTCGTAGGAGAACTCGTTGCTCTCGCTGTCACCGAAGGTGTTACCCGAGAAGAGAGTTTCGCCACTGGCTTTCAGGCCGTAGAAGCCGCCTTGGAGGCCGTTGCCGCCAGCGTCATAAATGGTGAAGTCGTAGCAGCCGTCGCCCGTGATCTCAAGGGTCTCGGTGAACATATGGTTGGCTTGTTCGTAGGGACCGCCTTCGAGGACGACTTCGCCCGTCCAGAGGTTGGTCACCTTCCAGGTGGTCTCTTGCGGGTTGTTGTCGGTGCGGATGCTGAGCTTCATCACCTTGGCGACGTTCTCAGGGGCGCCCTTGAAATCGATAGTGACAATGTCGTTGGTCGAGGCTTCGTCGGCTCCTCCGTTGATGCTCTTAATCCTCACCTCCAGGGTGTTCTCTTCTTCCACAGGGAAGCTGAATTCGCCCAGGTCAACAGTCTCCGATTTGAAGGTGGACAGGTTGCCGCTCCATTCCACGGCGCCTAGCATCTCGCCGTTGACGACGACCTCCAACTCGGCGGAGGTCAGGGCGTTGCTGCCGTTGTTGGTCAGGAGGACCTTGGGGTGGGACTCGCCGCTGCAGTTGGCGCCTTTCACGTTGCTGATGTCGCTCACCATGGCTTCGTTGGCATAATAGGGCTCGATGTTTTCGCTCGACTTGCAGGATTGGTACACCTCTTTGGTGCCGTGGTTCTGAATCCAAGCGATGGCATCCAGTTGGTCATTGTTATAAATATTGGCGAGTTCCCAAGTGAAGGTGTAGGCGAAATAGTCGCCAGCCTCCATGCTGCCGAGCGAGGTGCCGGAGGCAGTGGGGAGGAGCTTCTTCATCACGCTGTAGAAATCGCGTTCGCCGTTGGGTCCGGGAGCGGAGTTGAAGTGGACCTCTTTTTCAATAACGCCAACATAGAGTCTCACGTTGCCTTCAACGGCGGTGGAGGCACGACCCATCACATGGACGGTGATGGTGTTGGCGGCTTCGTCCACTTCATAGGAGAGACGCATCTCAAAAGGCGATTCTATGGTCAGCCAGTTGTTGACCATGTTTTGGCTTAAGCCGCCAGGTGTGCTGCCGAAGCGGATGCCGTCGACGACCGTATGGGGTACGGAAGTGACGTTGTAGACGCCCTTACGAGAATCATTGTCGGCCGTGTTGTGCAGATACATCGGGTCGTTGGCTGAAGGCCAATTCATGTGGTACTTGATGGCGGCCACACGGTCGGCATTGGCAGCAATGAGCGCGTCGAGGGCAGGGTTCTGTTGTGCGCAGGGACCGCAGCCCGTGTTGGTGAAGCATTCAAAGAGGAGCACACGTTCGTTTTGTGCGTTCAGTTTCAGTGTAAAAAGCATCAGAAGCGATGCTAAAATGAAGGAAAATCTTTTCATCACGAAATGTTTTTAGTGTTTTTCAGCACAAAAGTAGATATTTTTCAAAAAATGGCAATATTTTTGTTGCATGATTGGGAAAAGTTTTGCATTTTTGCAGGTTGAAATTGAATGAATTAAAATAACAAATAAAAAACCGTTTCTATGATGAAAAAATCTATCTTTACACTGATTCTGTTGACCCTGATGGGTTATGTTTCGGCTCAGACCTTGCAGTTCGAGTGGGAAGGCACCGTCTTTGACGAGGGCGAGACCATTGAATGCACCAACGACGAGTTCGGCTTTGGTGAATACATTCAGCACATGCAAGTCAGAAACATCACTTCTGAGCCTATGAAGGTGCTGATCGAAAAAGAGATCATCCAAGACCTCGAAGGCGTGATGAATTCGTTCTGCTGGGGTATGTGCTATGGCCCTGACACTTTTGTCAGCCCCGAGGCGGTCGATATTCCGGCTGGTGAAGTCAACACCGATGATCTTTCGTTCCATGCACAATATCCTGAAGATGTCTATGGCGATGTCATCATCAAGTATTACGCTTATGAAGAGCGTAACCCCGACCAGCGCATCAGCATCGTTGTCCGCTTCCGCAAGTCGGGTGTCGGCGTCACTGAGAATGCTTATACGATGACGCTGGGTCAGGCTTATCCCAACCCTGCCACCAACACAGTGAGCTTCAACTACTCGTTTGGCGGCAATCTCTGCGCCGTGGTTTACAACCTGGTTGGTCAGGAAGTGATGCGTCAAGAGCTGAATGCCAACGATGGTCAGCTGAGTTTCTCGGTTGCCGACCTCCAGGGTGGCATTTATTTCTGCACCATGTTGGTGGATGGCCGCGCCGTCTCCACGCAAAAGTTCGTGGTGAAGAAATAACCGAAAGGCTTACGTGAAAAGAATGTTATGCCGCTCCGAGGAGCGGCATAATTTTTGTAAGGGTACTACCGAACTAAAAAACGAAAAGGAAAATGGAAAATCAAAAGAAACTACAAAGAGACAAACAAAACAAGGTGATTGGAGGCGTTTGCTCTGGAATGGCTAACTATTTTGGCATCGACGCAGCTCTGATTCGGCTGCTGTTTGTTGTCGCCTTCCTGTTCTTCAGCACTGGCTTCTGGATCTATGTCATACTCTGGATTGTGATGCCGGCTGGCGACATCACACGTCATCAGGCTGACTACGTCGTGTCGTCAGATGGTACGGTGGAAACCAACCCTGAAAACACGAAATCAGTCGTGAAACAGCCCACGCTCAACAAAGGTAGCCTTGTCGCTGGCTTGGTCCTCATCTGCATCGGCGCCTTAGGCTTGCTGAACATGTATTTCCCTGAATTCAATTGGCGTACGGCATGGCCCATCCTGCTCATCGCTTTAGGCCTCTTCCTTATCATCCCCTTTAATAGAAAACAGTCATGAAAAGCAGAAATTTATTGTTGGGGATTCTCATCCTCTTCGTGGGCGTGGTGGCCCTGTTGGCAGCTCTCAATGTCATCGACTTCAGCTGGTGGGTCGCCAGAAAGCTGTGGCCCATATTGTTCATCATCGTCGGTGTCATGATCTTGCCTCTCAAGGACTGGCTGAAAGCCCTCTTGCTGCTGGCCACGTTGTTTGTCGGCGTGCTCTTATATCAACACGAGGCGAACGTCAAGCACCATTGGCTCTTCTCACAAACGGAGAAGGCTCAGACGGAAATGCTTGCTTAGGTCAGGCCTTCTGAAAAGGGCAAGAGGCGAATTGCTTCTTTTTGCAAATTTTTGGTCGCTTGTTTGCAATAATTTGTATTTTTGCATCTTCTTATAATAGGTGTAAAACAAATTATTCTATTACAATATGTACAAACGTCAACTAACCAAGCTGTTTTTTGCGACTATCTTTTTCTTTTTTACCTCGATTGTAGCTGTGGCTCAGGACAATAGCATCAAGGGCTTTGTCTATGAGGAAGCCACTGGTGAGCCGATGATGTTCACCAATGTCTACCTGAAAGGCACCACGTATGGTGGCTCGACCAACGAGAACGGTTACTTCAACATCAACCGAATCCCCGACGGCAACTATACCTTGCTGATCACCAGCGTGGGTTTCGATACGATTTCAGAGAATTTCTCCTTGTCGAAAGGTCAAAGCATCAGCCGTAAATATTTTCTGAAGGAAACCAGCAAACAGTTGGAGACGGTGACCATCACAGCCGACAAGATCGAGGCCCGTTCTGAGACCAAGACGTCGGTCATCACCGTGACACCTAAGACGATTACCAAGATCCCCAGCGTGGGTGGTCAAGCCGACTTCGCCCAATACCTTCAGGTGGTTCCTGGCGTCATTTTCACTGGTGACCAGGGCGGACAGCTCTACATCCGTGGTGGCTCACCCATCCAAAACAAGGTGTTGCTCGACGGTATGGTGATCTATAACCCCTTCCATTCCATCGGTCTGTTCTCGGTGTTCGACACCGATATCATCCGTAATGCTGATGTCTACACTGGTGGCTTCGGCGCTGAATACAGCGGCCGTATCTCTTCCATCATGGATATCTCCACCCGCGACGGTAACAAGAAACGTATCTCGGGTAAGATTGGTGGCAACTGCTTCGGTGCGAAGGTGATGATTGAGGGCCCCCTCAAGAAGGCCAAGAATCCTGACGACGCCACCGCTTCGTTCATCATCTCTGCAAAGAACTCTTATTTGGAACAATCCAGCAAGGTGTTGTATCCCTATGCCTCAGAGACGGGTTTGCCGTTCAACTTCCAAGATATCTACGGTAAGGTGTCGATCAACGCGCCCAACGGCAGTAAGTTCAACCTCTTCGGCTTCTCGTTCAACGACCAGGTGAACAACTATATGTCGCTGTCCGACTTCGGATGGAATTCGTTTGGCGCAGGCTCCAACTTCCTCGTCATCCCCGGCAAGGCCCCTGTGATGATTGAAGGTACCGTCGCCTATTCGAGCTATACCTCCCGCATGAAGGAAACTGACAACCCCGACCGCTATAGCAACATCAACGGCTTCAACATGGGCTTCGACTTCAGCCAGTTCATGGGTAAGAATACCTTGAAGTATGGTATCGAGATGCTCGGTTACACCACCGACTATCAGACCTATAGCGTCTACGGACACAACAAGATCGGTTCGAAAGTCAATTCCACGGAGATTGGTGTCTATGCGAAATACAAGGCTGTGCTCGGCAAGTTCTTGCTCGAACCCAGCTTCCGCTTGCAATACTATGCCTCGTTGCCCGACATCTCGCCTGAGCCTCGTCTCGCAGTGAAGTACAATGCCACCGACCGTTTGCGCCTGAAAGCGGCTGCAGGTATGTATTCGCAGAATTTTGTGGCCGCCACCAGCGATCGTGACGTGGTCAACCTGTTCTATGGCTTCCTCTCGGGTATCAACAACATGCCGAAGACCTTTGATGGTAAGCCCATCACCAGCTTCCTGCAGAAGGCCAACCACTACATCTTGGGTACTGAGTTTGACCTGACGAGTAAGGCCACCGTGAATATTGAGGGCTATTGGAAAGACTTCGTGCAGCTGACCAATATCAACCGTAACAAGCTGTACAACGAGACCGAGTTGAACTCCGACATCCCCGACCTGCTGAAGAAAGACTTCACCAAGGAGACGGGCGACGCCTACGGTTTCGATATCTCAGTGAAATATGAAGATCAGCACTGGTACCTTTGGGCGGTCTACGCCTTGGGTTTCGTGACACGTGAATATGAAAAAGCCGTTGAGAATGGTGTGGAGATGGTGCAATATGCGCCTCACTTCGACCGCCGTCATAACGTCAACCTTATCTTGACCTACACGGCTGGCTCGAAGCGCCAGTGGGAGTTCAGCGGTCGATGGAACTTCGGTACCGGCTTCCCGTTCACCCAGGTGCAAGGTTTCTATGAGTACTATCCCTTCCAAGATGGCATCAACTTCGACTATACAACCACAAACGGAGAGTTGGGCGTGCTCTATGGCGAGCTTAACGGTGGCCGTCTGCCTACCTACCATCGCTTCGACATCGACGTGAAACGTAAGTTCTTCTTCACGGAGAATGTGATGCTGGAGGCCGACTTAAGCGTGACCAACGTCTATAACCGCCACAACGTGTTCTACGTCAACTTGGTTACCAGCGACATAGCACGTCAGCTGCCCATCCTCCCGACCTTGGGTTTGACCCTGTCGTTCTGATGGAACTAATAAGAGAAAAAGGAATCTGAATATGAAAAGACTAGCATTGATATTGGCCGCTATTATGGTGACATTTAGTGGCTTCGCACAGAAGTTTACGGAAGAAGACGCCAAGCAGTTCTATCGTACCATGCAAGGCGACTACAACGTCATCGTGAACGATTCGACGACGGCCACGGCCCATTTCACCCCGATTTGGGAAAACATGGGCAACCGCTTCCAATGGATGTATGTTGAAGTGATCAAGGACAAGAAAGTCATCCTTCAGAAGGTGCTTGAAGTGAAGCCGAAGAATGACAAGCTGTTCCGCGTGTATGTCTACGACCTGAAGAACCCTGCTGAGTTTGTCGGGAAATGGGGCAACCGCAACTATTTCGACGGCTTCAACACCAGCATCCTCAAGGGAAAGAAACGCATGACCTTTGTGAAGACTTCCGATTTCTCCTATCAAACCAATAGCGGTCCCAAACGTATCAAAGGCATCGACTGTTTCCCGAATGGCGATCTCTTGCACTTCAAGTTCGTGCAGGAGGACGAGCGCTTCTACATCAAGCGGATACCTAAGGGAACGAATAAGATTATCGGCTATCAGGGCCTCAAGGAATTGACCGACGGTCCTATCGGATAAACAAAAAAGCGGCAAACGCCGCTTTTTTCATTTCATCTTGAACACCCAAGCCGCTGTGCCGCGGATGTCACTGTGTTTTAGCCCACCTGTATCGATGTAGAGTTGCCCGTCTTTGTATTTCCACGGCAGTGTCTTCGGGCATCCCAACAGGGTGACTTTCATGTCATTGGCTGGCTTGTCGATTTTCAGCACCAATTGGTCTTCAGGATAATCCAAAGCGATGGCGTAGAGCGCGTTTTTGCCTTGTGTGTAGCAAACGCTGGGTTGCTCGCTGGTATAGGTGGCTTTCAATCCCATGGCAGGCAGCATGCTTCCTACTTGGAATCCACTCATGACCTGTTTCTCCATTTTCTTTGACGACCAATATAAGGCGATAGTGGCTTCGAGCTCGTCTTCTTCGTAGAAGACTTCGATGCTGTGTTGGCCTTGTGCCAGTTTCATCTTGCCCGTCTTCGCTTTGTTGGTGTTTTCGATGACGGTTTTCCCGTCAATGACCAATTGTGCCTTGTCGTCGGTCTGGATTTCAAAGGTATAGGTGTCGGTGGGGCAGGAGAACACGCCTTGCCAATGTGCCTGGAAATGGTCGCAGCTGATGGCAGGATCAGGCGAGTTGCGCTTCCAGTCGAAGTTGATTTCGTTGTCGTTGCGCACCACCTTGACGGGCTTCATCTCGTAGAATTTCTTGTAAGGCCTTGTGCCATAGATGGCTTCCCCGTTGATGTCGAGCCAACGTCCAAGGTCTAAAAGACGCTCTTGTTGCAGAAGCGGGATCTTGCCATCAGCAGCAGGGCCCACATTGATGGTCATGCCGCCACCTGCTGCCACGAGGACGGCAAAGTGTCGGATGAGCTCGTCGGAGGTCATATAGTTTTCCAAAGGCTCGTTGCGGTTGAGGCCAAACGAACGGCCCAGGCCACGGCATTCCGCCCAAGGCCTGTCGGTCATTGTGATGCCCGCGCTGTATTCAGGCGTGCGGAAACCGTGTTGTTGTCCGTCGCCCCAGCGGTCATTGACGATGGCGTCTTTGCCTACGGTGTTGTAGTACCACGAAATCAATTCTGTGGCATGCCATTGCTTCGCGCTGTTGCGCCATTCACCGTCGGTGAAGATGACGGTGGGCTTGTATTTAGTGACAAGTTCCTTGAACTGCGGAATCATGTGGGTGTCGACATAGGTGCCGATGTTTTCGTCGGGGTCGACATACCAGCGGTGGATGTCGCTTTTCCACTCGGGCAGGGAGTAATAGAAGCCCATTTTGAGGCCTTTTTTGCGGACGGCGTCAGTCAGCTCACCGCAGATGTCACGGTGCGGACCGACTTCAACGGAGTTCCAGCCTGGCGCATATTGGCTCGGCCAGAGGCAGAAGCCGTCGTGGTGCTTCGAGACCAACAAGACGTATTTAGCTCCCGATTTCTTGAACAAATCGGCCCATTCGTCGGGATTCCAGAGTTCGGCTTTCCACATGGGCGCAAAGTCCTCATATTTGAAGTCTTTGCCATAGATGCGCTCTTGGAAAGCCTTGCGGTCGTCGTTGGTCATCAGGCCACGGTAGTACCACTCGGCATAGCCTTCGAGGCTGGCGTAGGCGGGCACGGAATACACACCCCAATGGATGAAGATGCCCAGTTTGGCGTCGGAGAACCACTGTGGATAGCCGCGCTCGTTGATGGATTCCCAGGTGGGTTGCACCTGTGCGGAAAGGAGGTTGCTGAAAAGCAACGCTGTGATGAGATAAAAGGTTTTCTTCGCTTTCATAATGTGCAAAGGTAGTACAATTTTCATTGTTTTGGTTTTTTGTTCAAGTTTTTCTAATTTTGCCGTATGAACATCTATCAACTCTTTCCACGACTGTTTGGCAACAAACAAACCGACTTCCGCGTCAACGGCAGTAAGACTGAGAACGGATGCGGAACTTTCAACGACATCGACGAAACCGCCCTTGAGGCCATCAAGGACTTGGGCTTTACCCATATTTGGCTGACAGGCATCTTGGAACATGCCTCCGAAAGCATTGGAACGCATCCCGATATCACCAAAGGCCGCGCAGGCTCGCCATACGCCGTGACTGATTATCATGCTGTTGACCCCGATTTGGGTACGATGGCCGACTTTGAGAAATTGGTTGAGCGTATCCACGGAAAAGGGATGAAAGTCATCATGGACTTCATCCCCAATCACTTGGCGCGTCAGAACAAGGGCTTCGACCCTTGCAATTTCTATTATTGCGATGGGCAAGCGTTTGTGTCCCCAAGGGTTTTGAATGTATGTCATTCCGAGTCTTTTGAAGGCATAGATACACTCGCTTTGCAAGCTCGGTATGACATGCCTTCAAAAGGCGAAGAGAATCTATGCATTCAAAACCCGTACGAAGAATTTCCCGCTAAAGCCACTGGAAATAATGTCTTTGCGCCCAATCCAAGTATCAACGATTGGTACGACACGGTGAAGCTGAACTATGATGCACACGACACATGGGAGAAGATGCTCGAGATCTTGCGTTTCTGGTGCGGCAAGAATGTCGATGGCTTCCGCGTTGACATGGCCGAGATGGTACCCGTTGCCTTCTGGCAGTGGGTGATTGGCGAATTGCGTAAGGATTACCATCCTTTGATGATTGCGGAAATCTATCAGCCCGACCTATACCAACCTTTCTTGGATGCGGGCTTCGACTATCTTTACGATAAGGTGGGTTTGTATAATACCTTGGAGCGTGTGCTTTGCGAAGGCCACGAGGCGAAGGAGATCAGCCAGGTGTGGAAAGACTTGCACGAGATGGATGCCCACATGCTGCGTTTCATGGAGAACCACGACGAGAAACGCTTGGCCTCGCCGCAGTTTGTGGGTGATGCCTTTGCCGCTTTGCCGGCCGTGGCACTTTCCGCTTTGATGAACACGGGACCTTTTATGGTTTATAATGGGCAGGAGAGTGGCGAGAATGCCGTAGGAGAAGTGGGCTACAGCGGTGACGACGGCCGCACTTCCATCTTCGACTATTGTCATATGCCCGAACATCAGAAGTGGATGAACGGCGGCAAATTTGATGGCGGTCAGTTTGATGAAAAGCAAAAGCAATTGTTCGCCTATTACCGTAAGCTGTTGCATTTCAGAAAAGAACATTCAGCTATCGGCGAGGGCAAGTTCTACGACCTGATGTGGTGTAACCCATGGTACATGAACTTCGACCCGCAGTATGTCTATGCCTTCTTGCGCTATTCCGAAACGGAGCGTTTGCTGGTGGTAGTGAACTTCAACCGCAACGAGGTGAGGGATGTGGAGGTGAAGATCCCGCACGATGCCTTGGCTATGATGGGCCGAAGCAAGGCCAATGAGTTTGACATGAACGACTTTGCATCTGAAGTGCATGCTGTACATTTGGCGCTGGCCGAGACAAAGATTATCGATTTGGATTCGGGAAAGATTGTGTTTGAAAACGGTTGGAATTGAGTAGATTTTGATATTTTTGCACTATACAAAAGAACTATGCTATGCTTCCCCTTGTAAAAAACGACCCTTGGCTGGAACCTGTTGTCAAGTTGGTGGACCGTCGTCATGATCGCTATGAAGAGCGGCTACGCGGTATCATTGCCCGCTATGGTAGCCTCAAAACCTTTGCCACGGCACACCAGTTCTTGGGTTTCAACTACGACAAACGCCGCCACGGCTGGTGGTACCGCGAATGGGCACCAGCGGCACATTACCTCTCGCTGATGGGCGACTTCAACAACTGGAACCGCTATGAGTATCCGCTGGAATTGGCAGGTGCAGGCCTTTGGGAGATCTTTCTGCCCGACAGCGAGTTTAGTGACAGGCTTGTTCATGGCAGCAAACTGAAGGTGCTGGTGCAGTCGCAAATCGGGGAGCATGAGCGCATTCCTGTGTATATCAAGCGGGTGATTCAGGACGAGGGTAACAAGGACTTCGCAGGTCAGTTTTGGAATCCGCCTACACCTTATATATATAAGCACGTCGCGCCACAGTTGAAGGACGAGCCGCTGTTGATTTATGAGACACATGTCGGCATGGCCCAGGAAGAGGCTAGGGTAGGGACTTACAAGGAGTTTACGGAAAAAATCCTGCCACGCATCAAGGCGGATGGCTACAACGCCATCCAACTCATGGCCATCGCCGAGCATCCTTATTACGGCTCGTTTGGTTACCATGTCTCCAATTTCTTCGCGCCAAGTTCGCGTTTCGGTACACCCGAAGAGTTGAAAGAGCTCATCGATACGGCGCATGGCATGGGCATGCTGGTCATCATGGATCTTGTGCATTCCCACACGGTGAAAAACATCCGCGAAGGCATTAACTTGTTCGATGGTTCGGACAGCCAATACCTGCATCCTGGAGCGCGTGGCAACCATGACCTCTGGGACTCCAAACTCTTCAACTACGGCAAGGAGGAGACCCTGCAATTCCTGCTTTCCAATGTGCGTTACTGGTTGGAGGAATTCCGCTTTGATGGCTTCCGCTTTGATGGTGTAACATCCATGCTCTACCTCGATCACGGCATTGGAACAACGTTTGATGCGCCGGAGAAATACTTTGGCGACAATGTGGATGACGATGCGGTCACTTATATGCAACTGGCCAACACGTTGTGTCATGAACTGAATCCGAAAGCCGTCACTATTGCAGAGGATGTGAGCGGCATGCCGGGTCTCTGCAACCCTATCGCCGATGGCGGCATGGGCTTCGACTACCGACTAGGCATGGGCCTGCCTGACTTCTGGATTAAGGTGTTGAAAGACGAGCCAGAGGAGCAGTGGAACATGAAGAACTTCTTCTTCACCATGACCAACCACCTACCGCAGACTAAGACGGTGGCCTATGCTGAGAGCCACGATCAAGCCCTTGTAGGCGACAAGACCATCGCTTTCCGTTTGATGGATAGGGAGATGTACACCTCAATGAGTGTAGACACGCCCTCGATGACTGTCGATCGTGGTATCGCCTTGCACAAGATGATCCGCCTCTTCACGCTCACTTTGGGTGGCGAGGCTTGGCTCAACTTCATGGGCAATGAATTTGGTCATCCCGAGTGGATCGATTTCCCGCGTTTGGATAACGGCTGGAGCTACCAATATGCCCGCCGTCAGTGGTCGTTGGTGGATAATGACAACCTGAAATACTGTTTCATGGGTGCCTTTGACAAGGCCATGCTTGAGTTCGTGAAGCACCATCCCGTGATGCAGGCACCACCTGCATGGATGCTCTATGCCGATGAGGAAAACAAGACCGTCGTCTACGAACGTGGCAACCTCATCTTCGTCTTCAACTGGGGCCACAAATCTATTCCCGATTACAAGATTCCCGTCAGACAAACGGGTGATTATCGCATCATCCTCACCTCCGACGACAAAGCCTTTGGCGGCTTTGGCAATATTGATGCCAGCGTGAAGTTCCCCTCGGAGAAGAAGGGAGACGCTATCACCATGAAAGTCTACAATGTGAGCCGTGTGGCGACGGTGTACCAAAGGGTTTGATTACTTTCCCAATTGTCCCTTAAACCAAGCCTTAAGTTCCTCGTCCAGACCTTCCTGTTTCTCCAACGAGGTGTCGATGTCATCAAAAAACTGGCGGAAGCTGTCGACACTTTCGTGCAGCGTGTTCGTGAAGTAACTCACCTTTTGGCCAATGCTGCCGAATAGTCCTAACGCGTCGTTCAACACAATGTTAGCCTTACGGTTTTTCAGCCCGGCGATGGCTTTAGCGGCACGACGGCTGTTGCCGATGAGTCCGTCAGTCAAGTTGAGGGTGCTGCCTTGTGGATATTCCACACGAATGTCGGCCTTGTCTTCCCAATAGCTTTCGGGCAGCGGAACCACAAGGGTGAAGTTGTCGCCGTCGTAGGTCCAGTCGATTTCCTTTCCGTTGCAATAGACGTGTTGGGGGACGTCGGAGGCGACAAATTTCAGCGTGATGTTGCGTGAGGCAGGTATGTAGTTGCCTTCAATAGGGTAGATGTTGGCGAAATAGGTGTTTCCCTGCTTTGTGGCACGGAATTTCACCCACATATTGTTCTCGTCGTAATTCTTATCGTCGCCATCATCGTAATACATGGTGAATTCACCATCGGCGCCAGGGTAAATCATCAGGTCGAAACGTGTCCATTCAATGCCTTCCACGTGTTGGTGGCAATCGGCATATTGCGGGATGATGGAGCCTGCCTTCACATAAAGCGGATATTCGTCAATCATGAAGCTACGGACATGGGTCTGTCCACCTTGTAGCATCGTTCCTGTACTGATCTCAAACCAAGTGCCTTGTGGTAGCCAAATGTCCAAGGTGGAGAAATTGCCTTCCATTGGGGCAGTGATGGGGGCCACCAGCATATTGTCGCCAAACAAGTATTCGTTGCGGAAACTGTAGGCTTCAGGGCTGTCTGGCCAGTCGTAGTAAAGCGGGCGACAGAGCGAGAGACCTTCGTCGTGAGCTTTGCGTGCCATGGTGTAGATGTAGGGAATCATTTGGCGGCGTTGCTGGATGGTGTTGCGGATGATTTCAGTGTATTCTTCGGGTAAGGTCCACGGCTCCTTGTTGATGGAGGCGTCCTTGGTGGAATGGCTGCGCAAGATGGGACTCAAGGCACCGAATTGCATCCAGCGGGCATATAATTCAGGGGCGATGGCGCCACCCCAGTGGCCACCGATGTCGTGGCTCCAGAAGCCATACAACACATTGCTTGCTGTGGAGTTGAAATAGGGTTGGAAATCCAGTGATTTCCATGAGATGAAGGAGTCGCCTGAGAAACCAATTTGGTAACGGTGGTTGCCCAAACCGCCCCAACGGTGATAGAGCATCGGGCGTGTGTTGCGGCTGCGCTCGAAGTTGGAGAAGAAGCAGTAGTTGATCCACCAGGTGTTGCTCAGGTTGGTGAGTTGCTTGTCGTTGGGCCATTGCTGCCAGTCGAGCCACCAGAAGTCGATGCCATTGCGTTCCATGGGCTTCAGGACGATGTCGAACATGCCCGACATAAAGTCCTTGTTGGAGCCTTGCCACGGAATGGCAGGGCGACCCGTAGTGTCGAGGTGCATGTAGGCAGCCAATTCGTCGTAGCGCTCTTCGTAGGGTTCCATGCCTCCGGCAGGATGCAAATTGAGCGTGGTGCGGATGCCTTTTTGGTCCATGTCGGCAATGAGGCGTTTGTAGTCGGGGAAGAGTTTCTCGTTCCAAGTCCAGCCTGTCCAGTTGCCTTTGCCTTTCTCGGTGTAATGCCAGTCCATGTCGATGACGAGCACGTCGATGGGGATGTCGTATTGCTCGAATTTCTTCACCAAGTCGCGGAGTTCTTTGTCACTGTAAGACCAATATCGCGACCACCAATAGCCAAAGGCGTAGCGAGGTGGCAGCGGCACCTTGCCGGCAAAGACGGTGAAGTCCTTCAGTGCCTGCTTGTAGTCGTGGCCATAGCCCATGAAGTATCAGTCTTGGTTGTCGAGGCTTTCGCGCTCCTTCACCCATGCCCAGTCGCTATCATCGAAGAGGTAGCTTTTCGAATCGTCGATGAGCGTCCATCCGTCGGTGGCCAAGAGGCCATCCTCAAGGGGTATCTTTTGGTCGGTGGTGCCGACACGAGTGTCGCCCTCGTAGCTATCCAAGGTGCGGTAAGTGCCTTTCAGGTTGTGCTCTTGCACCATGCCTGGCTTCCAAACGAAACTCGGCTTGAGGCCTTTCAATGAAGTGATGCTTAGATTATCTGCAGTAAAGGCACCGCTACCTTTTTTGTATTTCAATTGCAGTTTGGCCGTTGTGATTTCAATGGTCTTGCCTTCCTTGACTTTAAAATCTACAGCGGGATAGTCGCGGATGACAGCCACTTGAGAGGCTTCGTCAACAAAGTGACCGTCGTGGGCGTATTCCATTCGGATGGCGCCATCAGTAATGACGGTGAAACGCACGGTCTCGTCTTGGTAGGCGATGTTTTTGCTTTGTGCTTGTAGGCTATATGCCAAGAGTATAAGCAGCGAAAGGGTGAGGAGCTTTTTCATAATCGGTTCAGTGTGTTGATGAATAATGCAACAAAGATAGCGATTATTTTAAAACAAAAAAAGCCGCCCGAAAGAGCGGCTTTTCTTTTTTAATCTCTATGATTTAGAAGTTGTAGTACAATCCAAAACGCGGGGCCGCAGTTTCAAAATCGAGGCAGAAAGCCTTGTTATGATACAAGTTGTCGTACCCCAAGAAACCCACTGAAAAAGCGGCTGTCCAGTGTTCAGTGGCCATCCAAGCGATGATGGGTCTGATGCCCAGCCTGTAACCTTCAACATCTTTGACTCCGATTTCGCCCATGGCATCCAAAGCTACGCTGAACTTTTCAATCGTAGCAACAGTGTAACGGACATAAGGGGTCAGGGTCAAGGTGGAGCCTTTGACGAGGTTGTCTTTGTAGAAATCGAAGTCGGCAGCAACAGCGATAGTCAGAGGCACCTGGGCGAAACTGTAACCAAGTTCTGGGGCTACGCCAAAGGACTTGATGTCCTTGTTCATTATGGCGTTAACAGAACCGCCCAACCAGACTTGAGCGTTTGCAGTGAAAATGCCAACGAAGGCAAGAGCTAAGGTCAAGAATAATTTCTTCATTTTTTTAATAATTTAGGTTAAACAATTATTGATTAGGTTTGTTGTCTGTTTTTAAAGAACCGAATGGTAATTTACAATTTCCGTGCCAGAATTATTTCTCAATGAAAGCGATGGTTTCGCCCTTGCTCACACGTTTGCCTTGGTCAGCCGTGGCCTCCACGATCTTGCCGGGCCAGAGGGCGTAGACAGGCTCCAAGCCGAGATTGGTTTGGATGGCGCAGAGCAGGTCACCTTCTTTATATACTGTGCCAGGGGCGGGGGCAATCGACTTGTCGTCGAAGTCCACTTCCCACATCACCACACCGCTCGCGGGGGCGATGACAGGCTCGGCATTGGGGTGGCGCAAGGCACGCAGATCCGGAATCTTGGCCTCGCCGCCAGCCTTCTCGAACTTGGCCTTCATCTTGGCTTCCAGCTCTTGGTTGAAGCGACGCTTGGCCTCGCCCGACTTGTACTCGCGGTACTGCTTCTCGTGCATGGCAAACTCGAAGAGCTCTTCGTCGTCCTGGCCACGGTCCCAGCCTTCTTTCTTCATCATCTCGATGAAGTGAGGCAGCTCGTTCGGGTAGTTGTCCTGCGGGTTGCCGGTGAAGAACTCGCGCTTTTGTTCCTTGGCCAAAGCGATGATGGCAGGGTCCAATTTGCCCGGCAGTTGGCCCGATTTGCCCAGGATCATGCCCCACATGGCGTCGTCGAGGTCGCTGAAGTCGGGCTTGCCCATGCTGCGCCCGATGAGGTTCTTCAGGGCGATGTTCTTGGTGTATTGGCTGAATGGCGTCACCAAAGGCGGGTTGCCGACCATGGGCCAGATGCGTTGCACTTCGTCGAAGAGTTCGACGAGCAGCTCGTCTTCGCTGAGTTCGGCCTTGCCTTGTGCCTTGTAGTTCATGTTGATGAGGGCATGGGCGCCTTTGAGGTCGGCCATGAGCGAGCCCATCATGCCACCGGGAAGGCCGCTCCCGAGCATCAATGAGTTGATGTAACGGTTACGCGGGTCGATCCAGTAGCCGAGGAAGTCGTCGATGAACGATTGCGTCATGCTGCGGGCGGCCATGTAAGCCTTCATGTCGATGTCTTTCACAAGGAATCCGGCATCCTTCAGCATGGCTTGCACGCTGATGACGTCGGGGTGGACGGTGCCCCACGACAGCGGCTCCATGGCCACGTCGACGTAGTCGCAGCCTGCCTTGCACACCTCAAGCACCGAAGCCATCGAGAGGCCCGGCGTGGTGTGGCCGTGGTATTGCACCTTGATTTCGGGGTGTTGTTTCTTGATATGCTCGACGATGCGGCCCAAGCTGACGGGGCGACCCACGCCGGCCATGTCCTTCAGGGCGATTTCCTTGGCGCCGGCTTCGATGAGTTGGTCGGCAATCTTCATGTAATACTCGGCGGTGTGCACCTGTGAGTGGGTGATGCTCATGGCGGCTTGCGAGATCATGCCAGCCTCGTTGGCCCATTTGATGGACGGGATGATGTTGCGCACGTCGTTCAGTCCGCAGAAGATACGGGTGATGTCGACGCCTTGGGCTTTCTTCACCTTGTACATGAGTTGACGCACGTCGGCGGGCACGGGGTTCATCCTCAATGCGTTGAGGGCGCGGTCGAGCATGTGGCACTCGATGCCGCCCTTGTGCAGTGCTGCCGTGAAGGCACGCACTGACGGATTCGGGTTCTCGCCATAAAGCAGGTTGACCTGCTCGGCGGCGCCACCGTTGGTCTCCACGCGGTCGAAGCAGCCCATGTCGATAATCAAGGGGGCGATTTGCTCCAGTTGGTCCTTGCGTGGCACATATTTGCCTGACGACTGCCACATGTCGCGGTAAACCAGGCTGAATTTTACTTCTTTTTTCATTATAATTGTGTATTTTATGCGATTTTGATTGAGGGTGCAAAGGTACAACTTTCCCAGCAATTAGACTCAAAAAAACAATAGTTTCGCTTGCCCAACCAAAAAAGTTGTATATTTGCAGTAGTCAAATTAGTTGCTCCCGACACAAAAATAGGAAAATGGTATGAAAAAGTTTTTGTTCTTCTTCGTATTAACGGCTGTCACAGCAGGATGTAGTAATCCAATAAATAAGTCAATCACAGAGTACCTGTCTGTGAAAGAAATCAAATCCATCAGTAAAAAAGATCCTTTGTTCTTAGCGTTTTATGACCGATATTTTGAGAATAATTGTTACGAACACTTTCTCGCTGATAAAACAGTTCGGGTTATGTATAGTGATATCACATACAAACGTTATTATGAATATATCAAGCAAATAAATGACGATGACTTTATTGATGCTATTTATGAGGAGGCCGAGAAAGAATGGAATGAAAAATTTGATAATGTCGATCAGAGATTCGATTCCATTATCAATTTCTGGCAAAACTATCTTCAAGAGAACGCTCCGAATACTTATCTTCATGTTGAGTTTGACCACGCTGATACCTATTATACATATTCTCAAAAAGGAATAAAGTTATATTTCAAATTAACACCCCCAAAAGGGAGGTTGCGTAGTGCTTCGTTTTGGTATTCAATAAGGACAAGGGGAGATGATAATTCAGTGCTGTCTGGAAGGGCATATCAAATTCAACCGTTCTCAAATCCTGTAATGCTTGAAGATAGACCCTCTTTCGTTGACACACAAAATGCGTTTTATAAAGATGTTGTTATGAATAGAATGTCGGATGAAGAGCTGAAAGAAAAATACTCTTTTGGATTCTCAATTGATGATGTAAGAACAGATGAGGATATTTACATCAATATGGATAAATTATGTCAAGAAATGCCTGCCGATATTAGAATGTATTTAAAAGAGTTAAGTGGCGACTTTGGGAGTGGAGCGGATATTGAAAACATTATGAACAATGACAAGGATTCAATTATTAAACATTACATAGACAAAGATTATATTTCTTTGGACGAATACAAAATAACACTCCAAAACATTAGAATGGAGGAAATAGATCCTATGTGCTACAATTTTCAGTGTTTTATCGTTAATTGTAAGAAAGCCCTTTAATTTTGTTTTTTTAGTTCTTTCGAATATGTAACATAAATAATAGAGTATTAGTGTTTTTAAATGCGAAACGATAATAACGGAAAGATGGCGCGGCAATCATGTTGCGCCCGTTCTTTACACCGCTGCCAATTCCCGTCCCACGGCATGAATCGTGTCGAGGATCATGGCCATTCGGGCTTTGCTGGCGTTTTTCTTTCCGCTGATATATTGTGCCATCAAGCTTTGCGAGATGCCCATACGGCGTGCCAATGCAGACACATTCAGTTCAGGATGCGCCATGAAGAGTTGATAAAGAGCAGTCGGTTCTTGCTTTTCAAAGAAACCCTCAAAACTCAAATCTTCGTCTAAATCATCCCAATGGATTCCAAATTCATCTGTTGTAAAATCAATAAGTTGCTCCTTTTTGGCATAACGCAAACGAGGATAGTCTGCAAAGAGTTCGCAGGCTTCCTTACCTTCATCGGTTCTAATCCATACGGCTGTCTCCGTCAGCCAAACTTTTTCTATTTTCATCGTTTTACTTCCTTCCTCATTTGTTATTGTTGAAAAACATGTTCCAGTGTTTGGCGATTGTTTCCACATTCTCCTCAATTATGGCCTCAATCATCTTCAGTTCTGTCGGTTTGAAGCCGTGGTTGTCTACAAGTTCGACAGGAAATAGGTTGAATTTAGCTTTGGCTCCTCCTTTAATTACATGTACATGCATGGGTGTGTGGTCATTGGAGTAGAACAAGAATCGGTATCCAAACAAAACAAATATCGTTGGCATAGTTTTTATTTTTCTGCAAAAATAGGTAATAATTTTATTACCCGCAATTGATTTTGTGTTTTTTTCTAAACAGAAAACAAATAGAGGGCGTGCCTTAGCAGGCACGCCCTCTATACTGCTGGTTGGTAAAGATGTAGCGCGTTACGTCTCTACAAATGTCCAATTCAATTAGAACAATCCTTCAAGGATATTGTCTTCCACCAAATTCGGCATCGTGACCTTCAGCTTAGGCTCGGCCTCCATGGCACGTTTGATGGCGAAGGTGGCGCCTTCGTTACGGGCCCAGTTGCGGCGGGCGATGCCGTTGTTCACGTCCCAGTGCAGCATGCAGTGGAGGCGTCTGTCGGCATCGGCACTGCCGTCGAGGACCATGCCGAAGCCACCGTTGATGACTTCACCCCAGCCCACGCCGCCACCATTGTGGATGCTCACCCAGGTGGCACCACGGAAACTGTCGCCGATGACGTTCTGCACAGCCATGTCGGCGGTGAACGACGAACCGTCGTAGATGTTGGAGGTCTCACGGAACGGGCTGTCGGTGCCGGAAACGTCGTGGTGGTCGCGACCAAGGACGACGGGACCGCTCAGGCGACCGTCAGCAATGGCCTTGTTGAACTCGGCAGCAATCTTGGTGCGGCCTTCGCAGTCGGCGTAAAGGATGCGGGCTTGTGAACCCACTACGAGGTGGTTCTCCTGAGCGCCACGGATCCACTGGATGTTGTCGCGCATCTGCTGCTGGATTTCGGCAGGAGCCGTGGCAGCGATGGTCTCCAACACATGGCAGGCGATGTCGTCGGTGACGGCAAGGTCTTCAGGCTTGCCAGAGGCGCAGACCCAACGGAAGGGGCCGAAGCCGTAGTCGAAGCACATGGGACCCATGATGTCCTGCACGTAGCTGGGATAGCGGAACGTGCCGTCGGCCTTCAGGATGTCGGCGCCTGCGCGGCTGCTTTGCAGCAGGAAGGCGTTGCCGTAGTCGAAGAAGTACATACCCTTGGCGGTCAGCTTGTTGATGGCGGCCACATGGCGACGCAACGAAGCCTGCACCTTCTCCTTGAAGAGCTCGGGGTTCTCGGCCATCATGGTCTTGGATTCCTCAAACGACTGGCCTACAGGATAGTAACCGCCAGCCCACGGGTTGTGGAGCGAGGTCTGGTCAGAGCCGAGGTCGACGTGGATGTCGTGTTCGGCGGCAAATTCCCAGAGGTCCACCACATTGCCTTGGTAGGCATAGCTGCGAGCTTCCTTCTTGGCGAGGCTTGCGTTGACGTGCTTGAACAGTTCCTCGATGTTGTCGTACACCTCATCGACCCAGCCTTGCTGATAACGCTTCTGCGTGGCAGCCGGGTTGATTTCGGCGGTGATGCTCACCACACCGGCGATGTTGCCAGCCTTAGGCTGGGCGCCGCTCATGCCGCCGAGGCCAGCGGTGACAAACAATTTGCCAGCGGTGCTGCCGCCGTGTTTACGAGCTGCGTTGAGCACGGTGATGGTAGTGCCGTGGACGATGCCTTGAGGTCCGATATACATATAGGAGCCGGCGGTCATCTGACCGTATTGCGTCACGCCGAGGGCGTTGTAGCGCTCCCAGTCGTCGGGTTTCGAGTAGTTCGGGATCATCATGCCGTTGGTGACCACCACGCGCGGGGCGTCCTTATGCGAGGGAAACAGGCCCATCGGGTGACCGCTGTACATGGCCAGAGTCTGGTCTTCTTCCATGTTGGCCAAATATTGCATCACGAGGCGGTATTGCGCCCAGTTCTGGAAGATGGCACCGTTGCCACCGTAGATGATAAGCTCGTGCGGGTGCTGAGCCACGGCAGGGTCGAGGTTGTTTTGGATCATTAGCATGATGGCTGCGGCCTGCTTGCATTTGGCAGGATATTCCTCGATCGGGCGGGCGTACATCTTGTAGGACGGACGGAAACGGTACATGTAGATGCGGCCGTATTTCTCCAGTTCCTCAGCAAACTCGGGGGCCAAGGTGGCGTGGAACTTGGCGGGGAAGTAACGCAAAGCGTTGCGGATGGCCAGCTTCTTCTCGGCCTTCGTCAAGATGTCCTTGCGCTTGGGCGCATGGTTGATGGTGGTATCATAAGGTTTCACTTCCGGCAGTTCATCGGGGATGCCGGCAAGAATCTCTTTTTGGAAATCGTTGAGTGCACTCATTTTATGTTGTTTTTATATGACTTTTCTTGAATCTGCAAAGATACGAAATCTTTAGATTCGACGAAACGAAGTGAGTCAAAAAAACTCGTTCCTCTTAAAAAAGAAAAATGTGTATTTTTGTCTTCAAATTCTATGTTATGAAACGTCTGTTCGTATTGTTTTCGTTATCACTGATATTTCCTTTGTGTGTATTGGCGCAAAACGTTGAATCACAAAACTATAAATCTGCATTTGATGCTGCTTATGAGGCCTGTCCCACTATTCCGAAAGGTTTGCTCGAGGCCATTTCGTTCACCAACACGTATTGCCATCATCTGACAGATGCGAACTATTTCAACGATGGCCCCGAAGCCATGCCGCGTGCCTATGGCTTGATGGGTCTGGTGAAGGACGGCAAGGGCTATTTCCGTGAGAACTTGCAACTGGTGTCGGAGCTTTCAGGCGTTTCGGAAACAGAAATCCTTGTGAGTCCCGATGCAAATGTGATGGCCTACGCTAAGGCGTTCGAATGTTTGGCCAAAAAATGCAAAACGGCTGAAACAAAGGATTATCTTTCTGTTATCCAGCAACTTTCTGAGTTGCCAATAGGGGAGGAGAAGGACGTTTATCCTATGCAGTCCATGCTCTATTCGGTTTGCTCTTTCATGAATGATGAGAAGCATGCTGAACAATACGGCTTCACGAAATATGACATTGACTTGAAAGCGGTTTTTGCTGAGCATTACGATATGCTGACTGCACCTGGACTCAGCGTTCAGCGTGAATCTGACTATCCCGCTGCCATTTGGGACCCTGCCCCCGACTGCAATTATAGTGAACGTACATTGGATGTTAGTGCAGTGGTCATCCATTACACAGAGGGCTCTTATGCAGGCTGCATCAGCTGGTTCAAGAACTGTGATGCCCAGGTGTCGGCGCACTATGTCATCCGTTCCTCCGACGGACAGGTGACGCAGATGGTGCGCGAGGCCGACAAGGCATGGCATGCGCGTTCAGCCAACGGCTATTCCATTGGCATCGAGCATGAGGCCTATGGCAATATTTGGAGCTTCTTCACCGATGCGATGTACCAGTCGTCGGCCAACCTTGTGCGTGACATCTGCTCGCGCTACGAGAGCATCGATGGCCACCGCACCTTCTACCGCGACACCTTGGATAGTGGCATCTGTCTCAATGAAGGCCTTCACGACCTCGGCGGTGAGAATGCATGTGTCAAAATACGCGGTCACCAGCACTATCCCGACCAGTCGCACACCGACCCGGGACCGTATTGGGACTGGAACTATTACTACAAACTCATCAACGAAGGTACCCCTGTCACCGTGTTGGAAGGTGAGGAAGGCCGTCTCGACCATCAGTATTATGGCGATGATGAGCGCAAGATCTGGGTGATTCGAGGTCCGGAGGGGAAGATCATCAGTCTTGATTTCAAATCCTTTGATCTGGAGAAAGACTTTGATTTTCTTTGGGTTTATGATGGCGATGACGTTTATGCCCCTAAGATTGGACGATGGAACACGCATAGTCCCGGAACGGTGCATTCCTCGGGCAATGTGATGTGCGTGGAGTTTCGTTCCGATTGCGCCACCAATGCGTCTGGTTGGCAAGCTGAGTGGAAGGCCGTCAAAACCATACCCATTGAGCCGGAAGAGCCTGAAATTGAGCCAGGTGTGTTCCCGAATCCTACTACAGGGAAATTCACCGTGAAGTCGGACAGAGAAGGCTTGACTGATTTGACGGTGTTTGATGTTTATGGCAACATGATAACCTCTTTGCGTTTCCAGAATTCGGTTGAAATCGAAGCAAGCAATTGGGCCTCTGGTGTTTATATGATCCATTATGGCGAGCCAAACCGTCCTGACAAGGTGGTTAAGTTGGTGAAGTGGTAAACGGTTTGTTGAAACAATAATCGTCGACTTGTTGCGTTCATCAAAGGAAAATTCCTATCTTTGCAACCTATTTTGTTTTGGGATGAGAAATACAAGCATCATAAGAAAGACCGTGTTGCTGCTGGCATTGATGATGTTGGCAGTTTGTTCTGAGGCTCAGGACACCTGCAATTTCAAGGTCAAGTTTCGCCAGTTGAAGTTGACTTGCAGCAACCACGATGAGGAAAACGGCCGCAATGCACAGGTGCAGGCCTATGTCGATAGTTTAGCCACGGTGCAACAAGGTGGCGTCTTCGCCCCGCCTTACACCTATCAGTGGGAAGTCAGCCCGCTTCATATCGCCCCTACCGACCCTACTTGGGCTATTGGTTTGGAGGCTTACAGGTACTATTTTATCCGTGTGACCGATAGCCAAGGTTGCATGCGCCGCGATAGCGTGTGGCTGAAGGCCTACCCCAATCCCATCGTTGAGATCTCGACCGAGCCGAAAGATACTGTGTATCTGCAGAATCCCCATGTGACGTATTCGTTTGAGAATTTATCTGCTGACACGCTTGACATCAGTAACTTTTATTGGATTCTGAACAGCCAGTATAACATCACTTCCACCGCCGAGTCGCCTCGTTTCACCTATGTGGAAACCGGAGAATACACTACCGAGTTGAAAGTGTTTAACCCCCAAGGCTGCGACACCTCGTATTTTAAGACCATCAGGGTAAACCCTGTGAAGCTGAAGATTCCCAACGTATTCACGCCTAATGGCGATGGCATCAACGATTATTTCATCATCTCTCTTGATGGCGGCAGTGACATGCCGAGTTCGAAAAACGACGGTGGAGGCACGGGCGCTGAGTATGAAGGCTATGAGCCGCTGAGCAGTTATTACGAGTCGTCGGAACTGACCGTCTTCAACCGTTGGGGCCGTGTGGTATATCACTCCACCGACTATCAAAACGATTGGAACGGCGGCGACCTGCCCGATGCCACTTATTTCTATGTGCTGAAATGCCACGGATTGAAGAATGACGCCACCTATCAAGGCTCGGTGATGATTGTGAAATCGCAGAAAGGATTATGATCATGAAGCATCTGTTATCGTTTTTGTTGCTGGCCTGCTTGTTTTTGTCGGGTTGTAACAATGATAGCCAAAATGGGCAACTCTCGACCGATTTGGTGACGAGCCCCAAATCGGCTACGCAGACTTCCGACAAGCAAGCAGCCATAACGTTTGAAAAGGAAGAACATGACTTTGGTAGCTTGCTGCAAGGTGAAGTGGTGAGCTATTCTTTCCATTTTACGAATACGGGTAACGCGCCTCTGATTATCAGTCAGGTGACTTCCAGCTGCGGCTGCACCGTGGCAAATTATTCGCGTGATCCTATCGCCCCGGGTAAGAAGGGTGTCATCCAGGCCACGTATAACAGTGCTGGGCATCATGGCTTCCAAAACCGTTTTCTCACGGTGATGAGCAACACCATGCCTGCCAAACATATCTTGCGTATCAAAGGCAAGGTGCTTACCCCTGACCAATATTGATTCTTAACCTAAATACTCATTATTATGAACATGCTTACTATCTTATTACAAGCTGCTGAAGCACAACCACAAAGAGGTGGCTCTATGGCCTCGACCTTGATTTTCATGCTGCTTCTCATCGTCGTTTTCTGGCTGTTCTTCATCCGTCCCCAGTCGAAGAAAGCCAAGGAGGAACAGAAGTTCCGCGACAGCCTGCAGAAGGGCGACAAGGTGGTTACCATTGGCGGTTTCCACGGTAGAGTCACCGAGGTGAAAGATACCACGGTCATGATTTCACTGGCCCCCAATATGGAGGTTGAAGTGGAGAAGACGGCTCTCGTTAAGGACGGTGCCCGTGTGGGTCAGGCTTAATATGAACCAACTGGATACCATCAAGCAAAAGGCAGAACGCCAAAACAGGCGTTCTGTCCTTACTTTTCTCATTTTTTTGGCCCTCTCTACCGCTGCGTGGTTCCTGGTCAAACTGTCAGAGGACTATACCACGCAAACCAAATTCAGATTGCAGTTTGAAGGGGTGCCTGCCGACAGGTGGATATCATCGGGCGACCAGTCGGTGAAGATGTCGTTGTTGATCGACGGCTTCCACACGCTAAGATATAAGATGATACGTGAACCTAACCGATTCGTCACCATATCACTGGATGAGGTGCCTTACAGGTTAGAGAATGACAATACCTATTCCTTTAGCAGCCAATATGTCGCCGAGAAGGTGGCCGAGAGGTTGGGTATCAACGCCTCGGATATCACCATGAACGAATCCAAGGTTTATTTTACCATGGACATATTGAAGTCGAAAGTGGTGCCCGTCGTCCTGTTGTCTGACATCAAGACAGCGCGGCAATATGGCCTTTATGGCATCCCTATGCTCGACCCGTCTTCTGTGACTATCTATGGCCCCGAGGAAGCCATCGACACGGTGAAATCAGTCAAGACCGAGCTGCTTTCCAGAGCCAATGTGAGCCAGGGGTTCAGCGAGACCGTGGCACTCGATCTGCTTGACGGCCAGATCCATTCCAACACCAAGGAGGTGAAGGCTACTGTTCAAGTGGAAAAATTTACAGAAACCGACATTGAGGTGCCCATCAAAGTGAGCGACAGCCTCCGGCTTCGTTTCTTCCCTGAGACCATGACGGTGAAGTGCCTCGTGGCTATCAAGGATTATTCCTCCATCACCCCCGACCAGTTTAGTGTTGCCATCGACAGGCAGCAGCTGAAAGCCAAGCAACCATTGTTGGATGTGCGCCTTGCCGCTTGGCCACAATATGTGCAGATCCTCAGCACCCACCCCGACAAGGTGGAATATCTCATCGTACAATGAAGAAAATCGCCATCACCGGCAACATAGGCAGCGGCAAGTCGTGGGTTTGCGAGTTGTTTAAGCAACACTTGGGCATTCCTGTATACAACAGCGATGATGCAGCCAAGCAGATGTATTTCTTGACCGATGTACGCCAGCAATTGGTGAAACGTTTCGGCGATGCGTTTTATCTTTCTGAAACAGCATTGAACAGAAAGCATATCGCCGACTTGATCTTCCATGATGAAAAAGCGCAAAGCGATTTGGAAGGTATTCTCTATCCCGCCTTGTTCGTCGACTTTGAGCAGTGGATGAAAAAACAAGATGCGCCCTACGTCCTGTTTGAGTCGGCATTGATTTTTGAGAAGCGTTTGGAAAAGCGTTTTGACGCCGTCGTGATGGTGTCGGCCTCGGAAGCCACTCGACTTCGCCGCGCCATGGAACGTGACCATTGCGATGAGGCCACCGTCAAAGCTCGCATGGCGAAGCAATGGCCCGAAGAAGGCAAGCGCCTGCTTGCCGATTATGTCATCTGGCATGAAAACGATGACGAAGACGATGCCTTGATGAAACAAATCATCTCAGTGCATAAGTTTTGCGGACTAAATCCGCAATGAAGGTAACTTTTTTCTTGTCGGTAAGGTTTTTCTTTGTATCTTTGTGCCAACTCATAAAGTATAAGTACAAGATATTATAGATATGGAGAAAGTATTGCTTTTAGGCGATGAGGCGATTGCACAAGGCTTCATCGACGCTGGCGGCTCGGCCATCAACAGCTACCCGGGCACGCCCTCAACCCAAATCACAGAGTATGTCATCAACTCGAAGCAAGCCAAGGAACTCGGCGTGATCGCCAACTGGTGCGCCAACGAGAAGACGGCCCTTGAGGCCTCCATCGGCGTGGCTTACGCTGGCAAACGTGCCATGTCCTGCATGAAACACGTTGGTCTTAATGTGTGCGGCGACCCCTTCATGAACGCTGCCATCATCGGTACGAAGGGCGTCCTCGTCGTGGTGGCCGACGACCCGAGCATGTTCTCGTCGCAGGATGAACAGGACAGCCGCTTCTATGGTCACTGGGCCATGATTCCCATGCTGGAGCCTTCGAACCAACAGGAAGCCTACGATATGGTGCACTACGGCTACGACCTGAGTGAGAAACTCGGCACGCCGGTGCTCTATCGCATCCCGACCCGTTTGGCTCACAGCCGTGCTGGCGTGGTGCGCAAGCCCGTCCGTCCGCAGAACGAGCTCACCGAACCCGCCGATGCCAAGTCGTTCGTGCTGCTGCCCGCCAATGCCAAGCGTCTCTATCGTGACCTCATCGACAAGCAACCCGCTTTCACTGAGGCTTCGGAGACCTCGGGCTTCAACAAATACATCGACGGCCCGAAGAAGAACATCGGTATCATCACCACGGGTATTGCCTACAACTACCTTATGGAGAACTTCCCCGATGGCAAGTGCCCGTATCCCGTTGTCAAGGTGACGCAATATCCGCTGCCTTACGATATGATCAACAAACTCTATGACGAGTGCGACGAAATCCTCGTGCTCGAAGATGGTCAGCCGTTTGTTGAGGAGTTAGTTAAAGGCTTCCTCGGCAAGGGTAAGAATGTCATGGGTCGTCTCGACGAGACCATCCGCCGCGATGGTGAGCTGAACGCCGAAAAGGTGGCTAAGGCCCTCGGCATGGATGTGCCTACGATGTTCAAGGTGCCGGAGGTGGTCACCAACCGTCCTCCTGCGCTCTGCCAGGGTTGCCCGCACGTCGACAGCTACAATGCTTTGAACGCTGTCATGGCTAACCATAAGGGCGGCAAGGTGTTTGGCGACATCGGCTGCTACACCTTGGGCTTCAACATGGGTGCCATCAACACCACCGTGTGCATGGGTGCTTCCATCACCATGGCCAAAGGCGCCAGCGAGGTGGGCATCTTCCCGAGCGTGGCCGTCATCGGCGATGGTACCTTCGGTCACAGCGGCTTGACAGGCCTCATGGACTGCGTCAACGAGAAGGCCAATGTTGTGGTCATGATCCTCGACAACGACATCACTGCCATGACGGGTGGTCAGCCTTCGTCGGCACACAACAAGATTCGCCGCATCTGCGAAGGTCTCGGTGTCGAGCCTGAACATATCCGCGACATCATCCCGTTGCCCAAGAACCACGAGGAGAACGTGAAGATCATCGAGGAAGAGGTCAACTACAACGGCGTTTCGGTCATTATCCCGCACCGCACCTGCATCGTCGAATTGAAGAAACACATGAAGAAATAATTGTTTGGTTGGTAGAGACGTAGCGCGCTACGTCTCTACAATCAGAATTTTGAATTTTAAATCTTAAATCCAGAAAAATGAAAAAAGATATAGTATTATGCGGCGTGGGCGGCGATGGCATCGTTTCGGTGGCCAAAATCATCTCTGACGCTGCTCTCAATATGGGCATGAACCTTAAACAATCCGAGATCCACGGCATGTCGCAGCGCGGCGGCTCGGTGTTCTCGCACCTCCGCATCTCCGACAATGAGATTTTCGCCGACGTGATTCCCGAAGGTCAGGCCGACATCATCCTCTCTTCCGAGCCTATGGAAGCCTTGCGCTATCTGCCTTGGCTGAGCAAGGAAGGTTGGGTCATCACCAACAACGACCCCTTCATTAACATCAGCAACTATCCTGACATGGAGAAGATCAACGCTGAGCTGGGTAAGCTGGAGCATGTGGTTTCGTTCAATGCCAACGAGATTGCCAAGCAGCTGAAGGCCCGTTCCAACATGGTGCTGCTAGGTGCCACGGTGCCTTATCTCGGCATCTCCATGGAGAAGGTCGAGGCGGCCATCGCCCACATCTTCAGCAAGAAAGGCCAAGAGGTCGTCGACCTCAATATTCAGGCTGTGCGTGCTGGTTACGCTCAGGCCACGAAATAATCTGTTGTAGAGACGCAATGCTTGCGTCTCCAAAAAAAGAAAAATGCCCGATTGGTTTTCCAGTCGGGCATTTTGCTTTGTCATTTTTCACCCCATTTGAGCGGGTAATTAAGGCAGGTACAGTAGGATGTTTCTCTCAAATAAAACCGGATGACCCTTTCTTGCCCGTCGCTGCCCAAGAAAGAATAGGCGTCAAGCCAGCCGTAATACACGCCATCCTCGGTGTTGTGCACTACAGCAATCGGATGAACGGAATCGTAAAAAACGTGTATGCCTCGTTCCCACCAATAAGCGTCTGTTATGTTTGGGTTGTTACTGCTGAGGATGCAAATCTGCCAATCTTTCATAGCTTGGATGAAAGGGATGTCATATTCGAAATAGATTTTCAGGTCGGTCGTCTTGTCTTGGTCAAGATCAATACAGAGGGTGTCCCAAGTCTGCACGGAGTCGGCATAATTGTAACTGATGTTCAGTGCAGGATTGTATTTCTCATGCAGAATTTTGCCTGTTTGGCCTTCGTATTCCACTTTGTGACAAGCGGAAAAACAACAGAGCCCCACAACGATTGGCAATACCAATGTAATCCTTCTCATTACGATAGGGCTTTTTGGTTCTTCTTCAAAAACACTACAAACAACACCAATCCCAATATAGTGATGGCGGCGCCGATGCCAAATCCAACAGGACGAGGCAGGATGGAACCTAAACCGCCGTCAGCAGCCTTGGCCACGAAGAGGAACGACCCTGTGACCATCGTCATGAAGAGGGCAGGGAAGAGGGTCACAAGATACCACATCTTGCCTTTGTTTTTGGCTAAGTAAACCGATATGGCCCAAAGCGTTACGGTGGCCAAAACCTGATTTGCCCAAGCGAAATAACGCCAGATGAGCTGGAAGCCGTTGGCATCGGAGATGCTGTAAACCAAGATGGCTGCCGTGACGACGAACATTGGGATGGCCACAATCAAGCGGTTCTTGATGGGCTTCTGGTCGTAGTGCATGAAGTCGGCGATGATGAGTCGGGCCGAGCGCAGGGCGGTATCGCCCGAGGTGACTGCCGCGCTGATGACACCCAAGATGGTGATGACGGCGATAACGGGCGTGAACCATGTGTTGGCGATGATGCCCACAATGGCAGCACCACTCTTGCCTGTGACGTCGACCACGCTGTCGGGACCGAAGAAATAGGCGGCGGCAGCGGCCCAAATCAGGGCGACGACGCCTTCGGTGATCATGGCACCGTAGAAAATCGGGCGGCCTTGTCTCTCGTTGACCATGCAGCGCGCCATCAGCGGTGACTGCGTGGCATGGAATCCTGAAATAGCACCACAGGCGATGCTGATGAACATCATCGGGAAGATGGGATTGTTGGCTGCATCGGGGTGGCGGTTCTGCAAGCCGCTCCACAACTCCGGGATTTCGGGTTTGTAGATGAGGAAAGCAATGAAGATGGCCACGGCCATGCCTAACAGCAGAATGCCAAAGATGGGATAGATTTTTCCGATGACTTTATCGATAGGTAACAAAGTGGCTATCAGGTAGTAAACCAAGATAATGGCGATCCAGATATAAGGGTTCCAACCGGGAGTGAAGTGTGCGTTGAGCAAGGTGGCGGGCGTGTTGACGAACACCACGCCGACCAAAATCATCAGGATGATGGTGAAGGCACGCATGATTTGTTTGGCTCCGTTGCCGAGATAAGTTCCATGGATTTCAGGCAGGCTTGCACCTTTGTCGCGGAGCGAGATCATGCCCGAGAGGTAGTCGTGGACAGCACCGGCGAAGATGCTACCCAGCACAATCCACAAGAAGGATGCCGTGCCGAACTGCGCGCCCATGATAGCACCGATGATGGGTCCGACGCCTGCGATGTTCAAGAATTGGATCAAGAAAATGCGCCAGGGTTTCATTGGAACGTAGTCGACACCGTCGGCCATAGTGATGGCAGGGGTGGGGCGTTGCGGGTCGATGCCGAAGACCTTCTCGACGAGCTTTCCGTATACAAAATAGCCGAGAATGAGGACGGCCAAAGCGATAAAGAAAGTAATCATAATACATGTTTTTATATGACTGCAAAAATACGTTTTTTGAAATACATATTGTAAAGTCACCACAAAAAAACGAAAGCGGCCTGAAAGATTTCAAGCCGCTTGATGGTTGGTTTGGGAATAACCTTAGTCGTCGAATTCGAGGACACGGAATTTCTTGTCAAACTTGATTTCCAGTCTGTTGCTCAACTCGATTTCCCAATCTCTGCGATCTTTGTCAATTTTGATGATATCTTCATCGGGGAAACTGGCTTTCACATAGTTGGCGATTTCAACAGGAATAAGTGCGTTGGGCACGCTGGTATAAACATTAGAGTGCTTGCAGTCGATGTGTTTCCACTCGCCTTTACGAGTAAACTCGATTTCCGTGCCGTCGCTCAACCTAACCTCATATTCGCCCTCATCACGTTGGGTGAAAAGGATGGTGGTTTCAGGGAAATAGGTCCTCACAAATTGTTGAATGGCTGGGGTCGGGTCTTTGGCAAGCATGGCCAAAAACATGGTGATGATGGTTAAAGTTTTCATTGTTTTGTTTGTTTTTGTAGATATTGCTTTAAGTTATACTTTCTTCCCTCCGAACTCCATGAGGTACGCCTTAAGGAACGCATCAATATTTCCATCCATAACGCTTTGAACATCAGAGGTCTGGTAGTTGGTGCGGTGGTCTTTCACGCGGCGGTCGTCGAAGACATAGGAGCGAATTTGGCTGCCCCATTCGATCTTCAGTTTGCCTGCCTCAATCTTGTTTTGCTCCTCCATACGGTGGCGCATCTCGCGGTCGTAGAGTTGCGACTTCAGGAGGCGCAAGGCGTTCTCGCGGTTCTTGGGTTGGTCGCGGGTCTCGGTGTTTTCAATGAGGATTTCCTCTTCCTCACCCGTGTAGGGGTCTTTATATTGGTAGCGCAAACGCACGCCCGACTCCACCTTGTTCACATTCTGTCCACCGGCACCGCCGCTACGGAAGGTGTCCCACGAGAGGCGCGACTGCTCGACCACGATTTCAATGGTGTCGTCGACGAGCGGCGTGACAAACACCGAGGCGAACGAGGTCATGCGTTTGCCTTGGGCATTGTAAGGGCTGACGCGCACCAAGCGATGCACGCCGTTTTCGCCTTTCAGGTAGCCGTAGGCATAGTCGCCTTCGATCTTCATCGTCACCTGCTTGATGCCAGCGTCATCGGCTTCCAAGAGGTTCGAGATGGTGAGTTTGTATTTGTGGTTTTCGGCGTAGCGCATATACATTCGCATGAGCATCTGGGCCCAGTCTTGGGCCTCGGTGCCGCCCGCACCCGCGTTGATTTTCAGCACGGCGCTCATCGGGTCGGCTTCCTCTTGCAGCATGTTCTTGAACTCCAAATCCTCGATGATTTTGAGCGTGGCGTTATACTGCTCGTCCACTTCCTCCTCGGTGGCCTCGCCTTCCTTGGCAAAGTCAAAGAGCACGGTAAGGTCGTTGCCGGCATCCTCGGCTTCCTTGTAGCCGTTGAGCCAGCCCTTCACCTCACGCACCTTCTTCATGGTGGCTTCGGCGGCCTTCGGGTCGGCCCAAAACTGCGGGTCTTGTGTCTTTTCGTCTAATTCTTGTGCTTCGATGGTACGTCTGTCGACGTCAAAGATACCTCCTCAAGGCATCAATCCTCTTACATACGTCTTTAAGTTGGTCTTGGGTAATCATAGTTTTTTTGACTTCGGGACTGCGAGATTTCGGGACACGAGGCGAGGGCCAAATAGTCTCGCGTCCCGTGTCTCGAAGTCTCGCGTCTGTGGTTTTAACTGCGTTGCATCTTATAATTTCGGGCTGCAAAGGTAGGGAAAAATGAGGTTTCAGCAGAAAAAAGTTGTAAGATGGTGCTGTTTCATGAAAAAACACTATCTTTGCAATCGTCATTAATTTAATGACGGTTAAATTAACAACGATTAAATAATTTGATGTAGCGTATGAAATTCTACGATAGGAATGCTGAATTACAGATACTTGAAAAGAATTGGCAACAGTCAGTCAACCACTCTATAATGACCACGCTCATTGGAAGACGACGCATCGGTAAGACCGCTCTACTACTGAAAAGTGCGGAAAACAAAGCCTGCCTGTACCTGTATGTGTCGAAAGACAACGAACAGGTGCTTTGCCGAAAGTTTCAGCAACAGGCGCAAAATGTGCTCGACTTGCAACTGTATGGGCAAGTGGAAAACTTCGGCAATCTTTTCAAGGAATTGATGAAATACGGTGAAAACCACCATTATACGCTCATCATCGACGAGTTTCAGAACTTGTTGGGTATCAACGCTGCCATCCCAAGCGAGATTCAAGACATTTGGGATCGGAACAAAGACAAAACACAGGTCAACCTTGTTCTTTGCGGCTCCATTTATTCGATGATGAAACGTATTTTCGACCACAGCGACCAACCGCTTTATGGTCGCCGTGACTCGCATCTGCGCCTGTTGCCGTTCAGTATCGAGACACTGAAAACCATTTTGGCCGACCACAACCCCGATTACAATCCCGATGATTTGCTCAGCCTCTACATGCTCACGGGCGGCGTGGCCAAATATATCGCCTTGCTGATGGACGCTCGTGCCACGACCAAGCAAAAAATGCTCAACTTCGCCTTGTCGCCCGATTCGCCCTTCCTGACCGAAGGCACCGAGCTGCTGATTTCGGAGTTTGGCCGCGACTATGGCACTTATTTCTCCATCCTTCAACTCATCGCCAGTGGCATGACCACACAAAACGAGATTGACAGCGTCATCGGGAAAAATACAGGAGCTTACCTGAACAATATGCATGAGGATTATCTCTTCATCAGCAAGAACACGCCTTTGTTGAGCAAGCCGGGTGTGAGGAACATCCGCTGGCAGATTGACGACTGCTTCCTGCGCTTCTGGTTTCGCTTCGTCTATCCCTATCAAGGCTTGATTGAAAGCAACCAACTCGGCTTGCTAAAACAATATGTGACAGACAATTATGCGCAATTCACAGGGCGCACTTTGAAGCGATATTTCCAAGAGAAGGCGATGCAAGGCGGCAAATTCACGAAGGTGGGCAACTGGTGGGACCGTAAAGGCAAGAACGAAATCGACATGGTGGCCTTGAACGAATTTGACAAGACTTGTCTCGTGGCCGAAATCAAGCGCAACAAGGACAGAATCAGCATGAAAGACTTGCAAGAAAAAACGGGAGTCTTGCCGTCGGAGTTTTCGGCCTATCAAATCCAAATGAAAGGACTATCGTTGGAAGATATGTGATATTAAATGAAGTGAAACAGAGTATTTTGTCTATTTTTGTCCCCATGAAATGGTATAATCTGGTTTGGTTTTTCCTTATCGCAATGTTGGCGGCTTGCCATCCCACCTCCCGCGATGCACGGCAAACCGCCCACGACGCCTTGGAAAACGCTCGCATCCAGTTGGATTCAGGCAACAAGGCGGATGCCATGCGCTTGTTCAAGGAGGCGGAGCATTACGGTCTATTGGCGGGCGACACGTTGACTTTGGCTTATGCACGGTTCAACATTGCGAGATGCTTGGGTGAATATGCCAATGAAGAGGAGCTCTTTTCTCTATTAAAGGCCGCCGACGAGGGCTTTGGCGACAATTACACCGAGCGCGCCAAAGTGATGACCTTTTGGGGCGATTACTACCAATTCCACAGGCAATTCGACAGCGCGGAAGTCTATTTGAATCGCGCGATGGACTATGCGGAACGAAGTGGTTCGATTGATGCGAAACGTTGTGCCTTGTCTGCTTTTCATGTGAAGTGCTTCAATGCCAAGGAATACAAAAAGTCAGGCGACTACTTGCAGCAGTACTTTCAGACCTACCCTCCTGATCCAAGCGATAGCGTGTTGATGTATTATTACCACAATATGGGGAACGTCTATTTTAAGATGGGTAATATGGATTCGACGGCTTATTACTACGGCTGCTTGGAAGAGATTTTAACCCGTGAAGAACCAGATTGTTCAGCACAAAACGAAGTCGGATGGTATTATGGCGCACTTGCCAATTTTGCCGAGATGCGCGGTGATTTTGAGAAGGCTTGCGAGTACATGTATTGGTACGAAAAACACGATGCGCATTACGACATAGAACGGCAGAAAAACAATCTAGCACTCATCAGCCAGAAATATGACACAGCGGTGATGCAGAACGAATTGAACGAGAAGATCATTCGGAAACAGCGTGTTATCATTCTTATTAGTGGGATAGCGGCATTGGTTTTGTTGGCCTTCTTAATCTCGCAAATCCGATTGGCTCGCAACCGCAAGCGGGAAGCCGAAATCAACGCCGAACTGTTCCACTTCAAGCAGCAGAGCCAAGCCTTGGCGCAAAAGGATGCCGAGCATGAGCAAATCCAACAGGGCTATGCCGACCGTCTTTCGGAGGCTTTGGACAAGGAGCAACAAACAATGATGCTATTGGACATCTACTTGAACAACAGCAAGAAAGCCAATCTCCTCAATGACTTGGAACGTTCGGTTTTCGGCGACAAAGACCATTGGAAGGCCATGCTCGCCGTGGTTGAGGAGAAGTACCCAAGCCTTTGGGAAACACTCGGACAAAAGTTCCCCGACTTGGACGAGGACGAAAAGAAATCCTTCATCCTATCGCATTTCAAGGTCTCACGCCAAGAGGAAGCGGATTATCTTGGAACTACCGTGAATATGGTGGATAAAATGCGTGGGCGGGTGAGAAAGAAGATGGAAAGACATGAATAGTTCTTTGTTTTTACACGAATTGCCATGAATTGAACACGAATTTTCAAAAATTAGAATTAATGAATAATTCGTGATAAATTGATGATAATTAATGTTTTAAAAAGGAAAAGTTTATTCAATGAGAAATTTATGTTGGACTTTTTCCAGAAAAAGTTTGGAATGAGTGAGATTTCAACTTGTTCATTCCCAAAACATTACAGTTTTTAGAATCCAAAATTGTTTGGACTGGCCTTTCAGCCGCTTGACAAATACGATAGTTTTGCGTCATGTCACAAAACGGCGTTCTCGTGCGTCTTATTAGACGCGAGACGGCGAGACACGAGACGGCGGGACATGGGCTTGTCTCGAAGTCCCGTAGTCTCGAAGTCAAAAGATATTGCAGTTTAATTTTGAACACTTACTTAAAACAAATCACCATGAATAAAAAACTGTATTTCGTTTTGCTGCTGACGCTCGCCATTCCACGCTTGACGCTTGCGCAGAATCCCATCAACATTGATGAGTACAAGGTCATCGACCAAAGCCGTTTCATCATCACCTACGAAGCAATGATGACCGACGACTCACTGAAACCTACCGAACACAACTACGACCGCCTCGTCCTGATGGTGGGCGACTCCATTTCAAGATGTTACAGCAACACTATGCACCGTTATGATTCCGCCTTTACGGTAAGCGAGCGAAAGGGCCAAGACGGTTATAAAAACATGAGCCATTTTGTTGGGGACTCTGGTGGCGTTTGGGTGCCCGATGTGTACAAGTATTACGGCTCAAAGCGGATGACGATCATGCACCGGATGGGTGAGGCTCGGGTGCCGATTTACCTTTACGATGAGCCTTTGGACTTGATGGACTGGAAGATGTCGTTTGGGACGAAAGAAATCCTCGACTATCCCTGCTTCAAGGCCGAATGCGACTTTCGTGGACGGCATTGGACGGCTTGGTTCACGATGCAGATTCCCGTGAAAGACGGTCCGTGGAAATTCTGCGGCTTGCCCGGACTGATTCTCGAAATGGAAGAATCGCGCGGGCATTATGCCTTCCGTTGCATCGGTATTGAAAATCAGCAAAAACCGATAATTTGGTATGATGGGCCTCGTTTTGAAGATTATCAGCGTTGCACCCGTACTGATGTCATGAAGCAAGAGGAGGATTATCATGCCGATTTTATTGGCTATATTCGGATGGTGAATCCTGGTATCAAGATACATATCGCTAAAACGGACGCTTCTGGCAAATATGCTGGTTCAGAGGAAGCTCCCGAAGGCTATAAGAAAGTGTTGCCTTACAACCCTGTGGAATTGGAGTAAAGATGAAAAGAAAACTGCTTGTTATGGTTTCGCTTTGGGCGGTGCTTCCTTTGTCGGCGCAAAGATTCATGCGGACGGACGATTTCACGCTTTTGGATGAGGGCGTTTGTTCGGTTTCCTATGAAGTGAGTTATGTGCTTGATTCAACGAAGCCCGATGAAAAAGAAAAGGATGTGTTTCGTCTCGACATTGGGGAAAGATGGTCGAAATCGTATAGTTATGCTTTGTTCCGCTACGATTCCATTTGCACGAAACGGACATTAAAAGGGCAAGATGTTTTGGGTGGTGTGGATACTTGGCTTTTTATGGAGGTCTATAAAGACCGCAAGAATCACGAAATGGCGGTGACGCATCGGGCATACGATATTGGACCGGTTTTCAAGTATCGAGAGCCGTCAGATGTCCTTATGGATTGGACTTTTTCTGATGAGGTTTGCACGATTTTGGGTTATCGTTGCCGAAAAGCGATGTGTAGGTTTCGAGGTCGCACTTGGACGGCTTGGTATGTTTCGGAAATTCCTATCTCTGATGGCCCGTGGAAATTCGCGGGGTTGCCAGGTTTGATTTTGAAAGTGGAGGACGACCGTGGGCATTATTCCTTTTCTTGTATCGCCGTTAGAAACAATGCCAAGCCGATTGTGATGTGGAATTACGATTACAAGGAAGCGACAAGGGAAGAGACTTGGAAGTTCGACCAAGAATGTTACCGCGATTTGTACGACTATGCCTTACGCCTTGATCCAAATGCCCAACTGTTGGCAGATGTAGCGGATGCGTTGGGGCAAACGATGGAAGTGGAGATTACCCGAGGTGAGCCTTATAAAATGCCTTGGCCTTATAACCCTTTGGAATTGGAATATGATAAAAAGAACACAAAATCAGGTTATTATGAATAAAAAACCGTATTCTGTTTTGCTGCTGTTGCTCGCCGTTTCGCGTTTGGCGTTCTCGCAGCAGCCCGTCAACCTTGATGAATACAAGGTCATTGACCAAAGCCGTTTTATTGTCACTTATGAGGCAATGATGACCAAAGACTCGCTGGACTCCACAGAGCACAAGTTTGACCGTCTTGTTTTGATGGTAGGCGATTCAATTTCAACTTGTTACAGTAATACCATGCACCGATTTGACTCCGCATATACAATAAGGTGTGCGCAAAAAGGAAGGGATTCTTATCAAGGTCTCCGTCATTTCGTTGGGGAAAACGGAGATGTCTGGGTACCAGGTGTTTACAAGTATTATGTGAAGAAGCAAATGACGGTGATGTATCGGATGGAAGTGCCTGGAAACTTTGTTCCAGTTTATCTGTATGAAGAACCATTGGACCTGATGGACTGGCAAATGTCGTTTGAGACGATGGAAATCCTTGGTTATCAATGCTTCAAGGCCGAATGTGATTTCCGTGGACGGCATTGGACGGCGTGGTTTACTATGCAGATTCCCGTGCAGGACGGTCCGTGGAAGTTTTGTGGCTTGCCCGGACTGATTCTGCAAATGGAAGAATCGCGCGGGCATTATGCTTTCCGTTGCATTGGCATTGAGACGCAAAAAAAGCCGATTGTATGGTATAATGATGTTGATTATCAGTCTTGTACGCGCGCCGATGTCGTCAAGCAAATGGAGGATTATCATGCGGATTGGAATGCCTATGTTCGTAGGGTCTTTCCAGGGAAAATTGTGCGTGCCAAGAATGATGGTTCTTTTGAAAAAGTATCTGTGGGTGAAAAGAAAGTGTTGCCTTATAACCCAGCAGAATTGGAGTGATTGATATGAAACGGCTTGTTTTTCTGATAATTAGTATTTTCTTCAGCGTTCAAGCCTTCGCCCAAACGATCATTTCCGGCGAGGTACACAACGAGAAGAAACAGCCCGTTTACAATGCCTCGGTGATGCTCTTGCGCGTCACGGACAGCCTGCCGATGGCCTATACCTTTACAGATGAAAAAGGTCATTATCAGTTGGTTACGCAAAGCGAAGAGGCAAAACTGCTTATTGCGGTTTATGGCTTCAACCTGAAGCGACAGTTCAAGGAGGTGGAAAACAAGACACAGACTGTCGATTTCACGGTGCAGGAAGAGGCATTGCAACTGAAAGAAGTGAGCGTGAAGTCGGAGAAGATTTGGGGTGGCAACGACACGGTGAACTATGTCGTGGATGCTTTTCGCGACACAACGGACATTGTCATTGCCGATGTGCTGAAGAAGATGCCAGGCATCGAGGTGAAGGACGACGGCAAGGTGGAATACAAGGGCAAGCCCATCTCGAAGTTCTACATCGAGAACATGGACATGCTGCAAGGCCGTTACAACCTCGCCACCACCAGCATTGCCGCCTCCGATGTGGCCTCGGTGCAGGTGATGGAGAACCATCAGGAGGTGAGGGCGCTGCAAAACATCCAGTTTTCGGACAATGTGGCCCTCAACATCAAACTGAAGGAAAACGCCAAAGGCACCTTCGCCTTGATGGCTGACCTTGGCGCGGGCTGGGCCGACAGCCTGCAATACGAAGGCAGCCTTACAGAGATGTATTTCGCAAAACGCAATCAGTTTCTAGGCACTTTGAAAGCGAACAATTCGGGCACTAACCTTGTTGACAATGAGAATGTCACGGTCTATCCAATGGCCTCGATGGTCAAGCCGAGCGCGCCAGGCATTTCGGGAGTGCGGCACACGATGAACCGCTCGCAAGGGATTACCCTCAACAGCCTGCACAAACTGAAAAACGACGCGGATATCTCTTTCAATCTCCTTGTTGGAGGCGATCGCAACCGCAAGTCGAGCGAGTCGCACACGCTTTATCTCCTTCCTGACGACACGCTCAGTCTTGTTGAGCGGATGCAGTCGTTGGAAACGGCCAGAATGCTCGAAGGAAGCATCAACTACAATCTCAACAAAGACTTGGACTATCTGAAAATCAGCCTCACCACATCGGGGCACCGCAATTGGGGCGAGGGTTTGGTGGACAATGGCGAGTTGATTCGGCAAGAAGAAAACTTCCAGTCGCTGTGCGCCAAGGCCAACATCCATTGGATTCGCAAGAGCCGCCGCGACCCTGAAAGTGGCATAGAGTTCAATTCCACCACGAGTTATGGCACTTTGCCCTACGGACTGCAAGTCGCGCCAGGCTGTTTCCCCGAGGTCCTCAACGATGGCGAAGATTATGCAACAACCTTACAAAACATAGGTTATCAATCCTTTAAGAGCGAGAATTTCCTTCGCTTCCTCACCAGCGTGGTATGGAAACGGCTGCGCATTATGCCTTATTTCAATTTCAGTATGGAAGAGCAGGCACTTAATTCGGACGCGCTTTGCGTCATTGCGAGGAGGAACGACGAAGCAATCCAGCCGTTGTGTTCCGATGGATTGCTTCGCTTTGCTCGCAATGACGGCGACCAATTCAGCAATGACATCCGTTGGCACAAATACCAGCCTGCTGCAGGTGCCTATTTCACTTACGATCGTCGCCGCGTGAATGTGACGCTAATGGTGCCTGTGCAGTTGCGTTACCTGCAATTGGATGACCGCATCGGAACCGCTTCCGACAAGCAATTCAAGGTTTTGTCACAACCTTCGCTTGCGTTCCGTTATGACTTCAGCCACAATTGGAAAGTGAGCACCAAAATCTCAACTTACAACAACACCCCGAGTTTGCGAACGCTGTATTCGGGTTATATCTTGCAGAATTACAGGACCTTGTCGCATTACGACTGCCCTTTGGCCGACACCTACGGGGCCAATGGATCGCTGACTTTTTCGTACAAGAATGTGATGAAATATGCTTTTGGCGATTTCTCGGTGAACTACAACCGCTACCGTAACGTGGTGATGTACGCGCAATCTTTTGAGGGCAACACCATGGTTATCAACGCCGTGGAGCAGCCAAGTTGGGGAGATTATTTGTCAGTCTCGCTGTATGCGGGCAAAGGTTTTAGTTGGAAACGGTTGAACATCAACGCGAAATGCTCCTACGGATGGGGACGTTCGCCACATTTGGTCCAGAACCAAGTGGCCACCTATTACAACCAGGGCTGGAACGCCAACCTGACCGCCAGCATCGCAATAACAGACTACATCTTTTTCAACAACAAAGGCAGTTGGAGCCGATTCACTACCTCTGTAGACGGTTTTACTGCTGGTAGCCAGCCCATTGTGAGCCTTATCGACAATGCCAATCTGAGTGTGGTTTTGCCTTTCGGCTTGTCCGTCACCCCCTCGGTGGAGTTCTATCACACCCGTTCCGAAGGCCGAACCGACAATTTCGTGCTCTTGGACTTTAGTTTGGGCTACACTTTCCGCAAAGTCAAACTCAGCTTGGATGTGAACAATATTCTTGATACGAAGAGTTTTGTTTATTCTTATTATTCAGGGATTTATGGTTATTATTCGGCGTATTCGATTCGTCCGAGGAGCGTGATGCTTGCGGCACGATTCAAAGTTTTTTGATTCTTTTATTGCTTCGTTACAAAAATCCTCTATCTTTGCAACAGTCATTAATTTAATGGTGGTTAAATTAACAACGGTTAAATATTAGTCTTTTGTCCCCATGAAACTGCATCATCTGGTTTTGTTTTTCCTTGTCACAATGTTGGCGGCTTGCCATCCCACATCCCGAGATGGACGGCAAACTGCCCACGATGCCTTGGAAAACGCTCGTATCCAGCTGGATTCGGGCAACAAGGCGGATGCCATGCGCTTGTTCAAGGAGGCGGAGCGTTACGGCTTATCCTCCAATGATCCGCTGACGGTTGCCCACGCTCGACTCAATATCGCGCATTGTTTGGGCTATTATGCCGACAAAGAAGACGTTGTTTCGTTGCTGAAGTCTGCCGCAGAGGGCTTTGGCGAAGACTATGTCGACCGTGCCGATGCGTTGAGAGAGTTGGGCGATTTCTATCAGTTCCACAAGCAATTTGATAGTGCAGCGTATTATTTGGACCAGGCCATGAGCTATGCCGACCGAAGCGGATCTGCCGAAACAAAACGCAATGTCTTGTCTGCCTTTCATATCCTGTATTTCAGTGCAGGAGAGTACGAAAAGTCAGCCGATTATCTCGACCAGTTTTGGCAAGCCTCGATGGCTGACGCCGACGACAATGTGCTGATGTACTATTATCATGACATGGGGAACATCTTTTATGAGTCAGGCAACTTGGATTCTGCGGGCTATTATTACAGCCGTTTGGAGGAACTTGTATCCCAAACCGAACCCAACGCGGATACCTGGTTCTATTATGGTGTCTTGTCCGATTTTGCCGAAGAACTCGGCGATTATGAAACCGCCTGCAAATATGGATGTTTGTACGAAGAAGGCAGCAAACTAAGAGAATTGGAGCGACAGGAGAACAATCTTGCATTGATCAGCCATAAATACGACAGTGAGGTGATGCAGAACGAATTGAACCGCAAAATCATCATCAAGCAGCGCATCATCGTCATTGTCAGTTTGGTGGCGACTTTGGTTTTGGCGGCGTTGTTGGTCTCGCAAATCCGTTTGGCACGAAGGCGCAAACGCGAGGCTGAAATCAATGCCGAGCTTTTCCACTTCAAGCAGCAGAACAAGGACTTGGCGCAAAAGCACGCCGAGCATGAGCAAATCCAGCAAGATTATGCCGGACGCCTTTCGGAAGCCTTAAAGAAGGAACAGCGCGTCATGTTGCTGCTGGACAATTATCTGAACAGCGGCAAAAAGGCCAATCTCCTCAATGATTTGGAGACCTCCGTTTACGGCGACGAGGACCATTGGGAGGCCATGCAAGAAGTGGTTGACCAGCTTTACCCAGACCTCGTGGAAACCCTTAGGCGGAAATACCCCGACTTGGACGAGGACGAAAGGAAGTCCTACATCCTCTCTTATTTCAAGCTCTCGCGCCAGGAGGAGGCGGATTACCTTGGAACCACCGTCAAAATGGTGGACAAAATTCGCGGAAGACGGCGGAAGAAAATGGAAGAAGGGTAAAAATCTTTGGACTTTTCTCAAAGAATGTTCGGAACGACTTCCAATTTATCTCGTTTGATTTCAGAGTATTACGTTTTATTTGATTTTAGAATTGTTCGGAATGTCAGTTCAACCACTTGACAAAGACGGTAGTTTTGCAGCAGCATTTCAAAAACAAATGCTATTACTTATTATTCACAATTCTAAAAACACAGCAAAATGAAGAAAGTGCTTTATCTGCTTGGCATCATGCTCCTTATGGCAGGAGCGGCCAAGGCGCAAGACACCCAGGCCGAAAATGGCCCTGAAATCAAGTTTGAGAAGGTTGTCCACGACTACGGCGACATTCCTTTCAACGGCAACGGCGAATGTGAGTTCCGTTTCACCAACACAGGCGGCGAGCCTTTGCTGATCCAAAAACCCAAGTCGAGCTGTGGCTGCACCATCCCTTCGTGGCCCCAAGAGCCTATCCTTCCTGGTGAGTCGGAGGTCATCAAGGTGACATACAGGACCAACCGTGCCGGCATCATCAACAAGACGGTGACGGTCACTTCCAACGCCCACAAGAATCCCACAGTGGTGTTGCGCATCAAGGGTCGTGTGCTTGACCAGCCTACCGAAGTACTCCCCGAGAAGACGAGCGGCTTCGGCAACGGTTCTCCCGTCAACAACAACTGATCTGAAGGTTGTTTTTTAGTAGATGTGCTAATTTAATTTACATAAAGACGCGGGACTTCGGGACGCGGGACGCGAGACATGGGCCTCGTCCCGTGTCCCGTAGTCTCGTGTCTCGCGTCAAAAAAGCCGTCTAATGTTTTCGTTAGATGGCTTTTTTATTAGGTTAAATGACTAATTTTAGCGTAAATTTTGGACTTAATTATCAAAATATAGCGTAAATTTAGGACTTAATTGGAAAAATATGGCGTAAATTTTGGTACTATATCAAAAATGTTCGTATTTTTGCTGCCTAAACGAGAAAGGAACAGCTATGGGTAAAATGCGACAAATGACCGCCGAAGTCCTGAAAAGGAAAGACCGCAAGAGCGGACGGATTATGGTATTCACGGGTGCGCGACAAGTGGGCAAGACCACTTTGGTGCGCCAAGTGCTTGATGATTACGTTTATCTCTCGATAGAAGACCCGGTGGCCAGTCCCGCTTTTCTGCGGCTCACCGCTGGACAGTGGCACGAACTCTATCCGAAAGCCATTCTCGACGAAGTGCAGAAACTGCCCGAGTTGGTGGAAAGCATCAAGTCGGCCTACGATCAATTCCACGACGTGCGCTATGTCTTGCTCGGCTCAAGCCAGTTGCTGTTGTTGCAGAAGGTGAAAGAAAGTCTGGCGGGCCGCTGCACCATATTTAATATGTATCCGCTGACGATTCCTGAATTGCTGACAGAAAGTTGGGACGACGAAATCCAGCTTTCGCCGTGGCAGCAGTTGCTGCAGCAGCCCAATGTCACGCCCTCGTTTTGGCCCTCTTTCGCGCTCGACCCGACCATGCCGAAAAAGCTGAAGGCTTGGTTGCATTACGCGAAATTTGGCGGCTATCCCGCATTGGTGGGCGAGGAAATGACCGATGAGGAACGTTACCTTTGGCTGAAGGACTATGTGCGCACCTATTTGGAACGCGACGTGCGCGACTTGGCCTCGTTCCGCGACTTGGAACCCTATGTCAAGCTGCAACGTGCCTTGGCCTTGCAGACCGCGCAAACCGTCAATGTGTCGGCGTTGGCCACGGCTTTGGGCATGTCGTCGAAGACCGTCAGTCGGTATATGGAATACTTGCGTTTGAGCTACCAAACCCTGACTTTGCAGCCCTGGGAACGTAACACGAACAAGCGTTTGGCGAAAATGCCTAAAATCCATTATTTGGACCACGGCGTTTTACAAGCCGTGCTTCAAAAATGCGGCGGCACAACGGGAGCCGAGTTTGAAAGCCTTGTAGTTTCGGAACTTTTCAAACAGGCACAAAACGTGTTCAGCGATGCCTCGTTCTACCATCTGCGCACCCACGACGGCAAGGAAGTCGACCTGCTTGTGGAACTGCAAGACGGCTATTTCGCCTTCGAAATCAAGATGGCGGAGCATGTGGCCAAGACCGACGCGAGGCACCTTCGCGGTTTGGATGCCATCCTCGACAAGCCCATCATTCACGCTTTTGTGCTCTCCAACGACATGGAAGTCAAGTCGTTTGACGAAAACATCACGGCAGTTAATGTGGCTGCATTTTTGGGGTGATTTTTGTTTTGTCTTGATAGTCAATAAAATGCGTCTGTTTTCAAAAAATAGTTTGAAAATTAATGTAGTTTATATTATAAACTTGTTTATCTTTGCAGCGTCAATTGACATAAACATTGAACCTAAACTTTAAACATCATGGAAAACAGTAAAGAACAAAACAAGGAAATGTCGGCTCAACAGAGCCTCGACCTGATCAGTGAGACGTTGAACAACAATCGTCGCTGCATCCTTCAAAACAGTGCAAAGCACTTCATCCTGTGGGGAGTGTTGCTCATCGTGACATCACTTGTAGTCTATATTTTGTGGCGTCTCACAGGCAAGCCCCAGTGGAATATGCTATGGTTTGCGATGCCGGTTGTCGGCTATCCCCTAGAAGCCCTGATAGGGAAGAACAATGTTGTCATGCCTCAGAACGAGGTGAGCAAGATGCTCGGTGGAGTGTGGCGCGTCTTCGGTGCATTCTCCATCACGCTCAGTGTCGTTGCCGTCTTCCTGGTACCCATGCACGTACCGCTCATCATTGTCATCATCATGGGACTGTCCGAATGCATGTCTGGCGTCTTGCTAAAGAACAGGCTCATCATTATCGCGGGTTTCATCTTGGGAGTGGGCGGTGCCGTTTTTGCCATGCTGGTTCATAGCGAGGCGCAGTTGCTTATTTTTACGCTGGGTGGTATCTTGTTGCTCGTGACCGGACTTATCATGAAACGTCAATACAAATAACCATGTTCCCGAAATTAGACTCACTTCTCCATTCTGAGCTTCGGCTGGCGGTGATGTCCATTTTGGTCGGGGTAGATGAAGCCGACTTCACCTACCTCAAGAAACAGACAGGCGCCACGTCGGGAAACCTCAGCGTGCAGATCGACAAACTCATGGCCGCCGGATACATCACGGTGGCAAAAGGCTTCAAAGGAAAGATGCCCCGCACTTCTTGCAAGATTACAACGGCAGGTCAGGAGGCTTTCAACAAATATGTAGAATCGCTGAAAGAATACCTTTCAGCAGGCAAATAATCGAAAAAATGAAAAAGATAGTCAAAACCTTTTTATGGAGCGTGCTTATGCTTCTTTTCGGAGCAAGCGCAAGGGCGCAAGTCGACCCGCTTGAACAAGGCGCAATGTCCGTCCGAAAACTTGACGATGGACTTTATTATTTGGAATATAAAGGAGATGACGGCTTCGCCGACCTGATGGAAAATGGCGGCGGACGCAGTGCCTCCGAACTGTCGGAATACGTCACGCGTTTCCTCTCAAAGGGTTTCTACAACCCAAAAGGCGGAAATCCCGCACCAGCGAAGTACGGTTGCTCTGCCATGACGGTGCATACGCCGGAAGGCAGCGTCATGATGGGCCGTAACTTCGATTTCACTTCGGCGACTGGAATTGTGCTTCACACGATTCCCGACCAAGGTTATGAGACCTACACTACCTTCAACCTCGATTTCTTCGGTTTCGGGGACGGGTGGGTTCCAGAAGGTTTCAAGAATCAGTATTTAGCACTTTCCACACTGTTTTTCGCCTTGGACGGCATCAACGAAAAAGGATTGGCCGTCGCAGACTTGATGGCAGGTGACACCGCTCAAACTCATCAGGATAGTGGGAAGCCTGCCCTAACCACCACTTCGGCCATCTGCTATCTTCTTAAAAATGCCGCCACGGTAGATGAAGCCTTGGAACTGCTTCGAGGAATCGATATGAACTCGGACATCGGTGCCGCTCACCATTATGCTATTTCCGATGCCACTGGCCGGAGTGTCGTGGTCGAGTATGTTGACAACCAGATGGAGGTCGTTGAATCAGCTGCCGTTGCCAATCACTACTTGTGTGCGTCAAAGCTGAACGTTGGCCTGATAGAAGGAGATCGCAGATATGAATTCTTGTGCAGCCAGTTCGATGTCACTGGAGGCGTGTTGGATAAACAGCAACTCACCCAAGCGATGGCTTCCGTTTCCTTGCCGCCTATGGAAGGTAGGCACATGGGTACAGCTTGGACCCTTGTAATGGACTTGACAAGCCCTGCCGTAACCTATTACTCACGTCGTCATTTCGACAAGCCGCTATACTTTGAATTTGTTCGCAAGGGCGAAAGGTGAAAGCCGTGAAGGAAT
>R22__coassemble_96_pt1 | contig 72392 bp, 51 predicted proteins | sample R22__metabat2_high_PE_030 | metagenome-assembled genome bin R22
AGAACGCCGGTGCCCAAGGCGGCCCGCAAGGCGGCTTCGACCCGAACAACATGGGTGGCGGCTTCCAAGGCGGCAACCCGAACCAAGGCCCGCAGAACAATGGCGGTGACGACACTGTCACGGATGCGGACTTTGAGGAGGTGAAGTAAAATAGCAATTACAACTCAAAGGGGACGGCTCCTTGGCCGCCCCCTTTTTAATACAATAAACTTAATGGAACAGAATAACTTAAAGTTAGCAGTTTTGATAGATGCTGACAATATTTCATACAAGTATTTAAGAACTTTATTTGATGAAATTGCACAATATGGAATTGCATATGTAAAGAGAGTATATGGCGATTGGTCTTCAGCATTGCTTAATCCATGGAAAACAGAGGCTTTGCAATACTCTATTACCCCGATTCAGCAGTTCGGGTACACTACGGGAAAAAACTCAACTGATTCTGCTATGATTATTGATGCAATGGATATATTGTATGCAAATAATGTAGATGGTTTTTGTCTTGTCTCAAGTGACAGTGACTTTACCAGACTTGCTTCTCGACTGCGTGAATCTGGAAAATTTGTAATCGGATTTGGTGAGAATAAAACTCCACAACCTTTTAGAACAGCTTGCGATAAGTTCATTTGTTTGGATTTGATTGACAAAAATAACAATAACGAAATCGAGAATAAGGATTCCCTTAAACCTCAAGGAAAAAACGAAGTAAATACCTTGCATACTCGAGGTTCTCAAAGTGTTCCAAATGAAATTGTTGAATTACTGAAAAAAATTGTAAGTGAAAATAGCGATGATGAAGAGGGGTGGATTTTTCTTGGTAGAGTTGGCGCGTTGGTCAATAGATACAAATCTGATTTTGATTATAGAGTTTATGGAGCAACATCACTTTCGAACCTGTTTAAGATGCTAAATGAGCATTTTGAGATGCAGAATCGAAACTCTTCAGACCCCAATATTAAACATCCTTATATTCGGTGTAAGCAAAAAGATTAGTCGTATTTCTCGTTATAGCAAAAGCAACCAAATAGTTTGTCATGTCAGCAGAAGCCCATAATGAATCGCTTGAAGACTTTGTGTATATTGATGGAGCAATACTATCCCGAAACAAAGAAACACTTATTTCCTATGAGGGTAATGCTATAAATATTGAAATTCCTGAAGGAATCAAGATAATAAGTGAAAAAGCTTTTGCGGGAAATGCCCATATTCAAAGCATAATTATACCAGAAAGTGTAAAGATCATAGAAAATGAGGCTTTTGAACTATGCGTGGCACTCAAACAAGTCATATTTAAAGGAACGGATGTGGCAATTGGTGAGGGTTGCTTTGCTTTTTGCGAAGTGCTTAATGACATAGTTTTACCAAAATGCGTAAAAAGCATTGGCAGAAGTGCTTTTACCCACAGCGCAATAGAAAGCATAACAATACCAAAAAGTCTGATGGTTTTAGACGGTTCGGTCTTCAATTCTTGCAAAAGACTTAAGCAGGTTGTATTTGAAGGGACAAGCATCGAAATAGGAGATGGATGCTTTATTGGTTGTGAAACATTGGAAGACATTTCCCTACCAAAGAGTACAAAATCAATAGGTGAATCGGCCTTTGAATATTGCGAATCACTAAAGCAAATATATATTCCAGGTTCAGTGGAATGTATTTCGAAAAATGTATTCTCGTATTGTAAGAAACTTAAAGATGTTGTTATTTCGGAGGGCGTTAAAGAAATCCATTATGGAGCATTCCAAAACTGTGACGCTTTAGAGGAAATATATATTCCATATTCAATGGAATATGTTGGCTGTCATTCTTTTTCAAAGCTAAAACAATGTTATTACGATAATCCTAAGACCTTTTTTGAAGAAGACGCATTTGAATGGTGTGATACGGATTTTAGACTTTTTCTGCCCAAAGGAGCGAATATTGAGAACGCAGGCTTGGCAATGCCTATGGGTATTGTCGGTTATACAAATACGTCAGAAGGCCTACTGCCGCGGTTAGAACACCTTTTTTCAAATATGGTTCCCTATATGGCAGATGTTCCGATAGACATCATTTTAAAAGGACCAGTTTTGTCTAGTATATGGAGGTCTTTAGATAGTCACGACAGAAAGGGAGGTGTATACACAAACGGAATGCAAAGCTTTTTGTGTTTAGATCATGACTATTTTCGATACAAAAACCAAGAACAGAAACAGTATAAAGTACTTGATGGTACAAAATACATTTGTGACTATGCTTTTCATTTAAACAACAATTCTTTGTTGGGTAGAGAATATGATAGTAATCATTGCCCATTTGTTACAATAGAGTTGCCTTCAAGCTTAATAGCCATTGGAGATTTCTCATTTGCTAGATGCAATAAACTTGCGGCCATAACACTACCTGAAAAGCTGTCTTATATTGGTAAAAACCCCTTTGTGGCTACATGGAATCTGAATGCAATTATTTCAAAATCACCTAATTTTATTGTGGACTCTGACTGTTTGATTTCAATAGAGTCGGGAACCATAATCCATTGTTTTCACCATGCTGCAACAAATGAAGAACATTCAGATTCATTAACGATTCCATCATATGTAAACAAATTAGGGGATTATTCATTTGCAAATAGCGTTGCGGATGTACAAGAACTAACTATTCCTGATACTGTTAGACATGTGGGCAAAGGTGCCTTTAAAGAAAACAATAATCTAAAAGAAATCATCTTTGAGGGAAAAAGTGTTGTAATAGAAGATGAGGCTTTCAGTTGGTGTCGAGCACTGAAACGAATTACCCTACCAAAAGACATTAAAAGAATAGGTAATCGTCTGTTCGAATACTGTAAATCGTTAATTGAAATAAATATACCAGACGGAGTAACAGAAATAGGGGACTCTGTTTTTGATGGTTGCATCTCGTTGAATACAATTGAGATACCATTTACAATTGAAAAAATTGGTGTTAATCCATTTATAAATTCAGGAGTAGAAAATCTGATCAATCATTCCAATTGTTTTGAATATGATAACGGCATTTTGTACACGAAAAATAAGCGTATGATTATTGCGTGCATAAGTAAAAGTGAGAAGATTGCTATCCCAATATGCGTTGAAGAGATTGGAAAGAATGCTTTTTCAAAGAGTGAACACTTGGAAGAAATCACCGTTCCTTCATCAGTAAAAACAATAAATCAAGGCGCTTTTTCAGGGTGTAAAGCATTGAAAAAGGTAAGTATTGAGAATGGTGGTATAAACACAATAGAGAAAAACACTTTCTCGGGATGCACCTCTTTAACAGAATTCAGTATACCCGATGGAGTGACTGAAATCGAGGATTTTGCTTTTTCTGGTTGTAATTCGCTAAAAACAATATATTCCCCTTCCACCATAAAACATGTGTCCGTTTATGCTTTCGACAGTCATCCTTGTCCTGTTGAAACCACTTGGCTACCTTGGGGAATAGAGAAAAACGGACTTCCTGGTCAAAAAAAGACGATGAGTTTAGAAGATTGTAACTTGTGGATGGATGATTTTGGAGTTGTATATAGTAAAGATAAGAAGTCAGTAATAAAAGCGACAAAACCATTGGATAAGTATTCCGTACTTGAAGGAAGTACAACAATAAAACAAAGAGCTTTTTCTTTTACTCCCTGGCAAAGATCTCTGAATGAAATACATTTACCAAATTCAATTAAAAGAATTGAACAGGGCGCGTTTGCTTTTTGTGAATTTAGTGAAGTATCATTACCGGAATCTTTGGAATACATTAGCCAAGGCATATTTATTGATTGTACAAATTTAAAGCAAGTTACAATCCCTTCTCAACTTAGTATGATGGAGGGTAACCCCTTTTTGAATAAGAACTATGAACTCATCAATAATTCTAGCTATTTTACTATTCAAAATGAAATCCTTTTCTCCTCAAGTCAATCAAAAATAATATCTTGTCTTGATACAAAATCAATTAAACTAAGAATTGGCGGAGCCAATACTATTGGTCCTTATTCTTTTGCATGTTGCAAAGCGAAAGAAATAGTGATTGAGCCATCAGTAAAAGTGATAGAAGAAAGAGCTTTCAACAATGCTTGTATAGAAAGAATCATCTTGCCTGATTCATTAGTTGAAATAAAACAATATGCTTTTGAAATGTGCTTAAATCTTAGTGAAATAACAATACCAAGTTCAACACGAATCATTGGTGATTGTGCATTTTGGGGATGTTTAAACAGGGTAATAATAAATAGCCGTGACATAAAGATTGGAAGAGATGCATTTCATAGCGATAAACTCTCTAAAATCATTGTTCCTCGCGGCTGTTTAGATTATTATAGAAGTATTCTTCCAAACTATTCCAGTATTATTGCGGAACAATAAATGACGCCTTTCAGTCCAGACAAAACTGTTGAAACCAACGATGCTTTAGGCTATCTTCCTCTCTATTCTCCCATTACGAACTGCTATAAAGCATAGAGTGGATGAATCTATCATCCCAAAATTTCTCCGCTCCATATCACCATTGTCTCCAATTGCCATCCCAAATCAGTAATTCAGGAAATAACTTCTTTAAACGAAATAATTATAACTTTTAAGCGTTAAGGACATTGTAAACTACAATCTTATATAACATGAAAAAATCAGTTTTTATCCTCGCGTTATTGAGCGTCATCACTTTGATGTCCGCCTGTAAAAAAGAACCTTCCATCACGCAAGGCGTGTATGGCACTGTAATAGAACGTTACGGTGATTGGATGCCTGGCTCAACCGCCGACCATGGCGAGAGACCCATCACTTGCGAGGTGTATGTGTACGAATACACCATGCTCTCAGACTTCAATGGCGGTATTTGCGTTAATTATCCTATTGACGCAATGCCAAAGCCGTTTGTGGCCAAGACCACATCAAACGCCAAAGGCTTCTACGAAATCAATCTTGCTCCAGGCACATACTCGATATTTTTATTGGATGACGGGAAACTAAAGGCTGGAAATGGACTCGATGCCGTTGGTGGTATCACCCCTGTTACTATCAACTCAGACGAAAAGATTGAAAGGCAACTTGTTTTGGACCACGCCGTGTATTGAACCCATCAATTGAAAAACAACGAAGCCACGCTATTTTGGCGTGGCTTCGTTGTTTATTGTGTCGTCTTCATCCGCACTGTCTCACAAACCAAGAGAACACTCTCAAACTATCACCATCCGTCTTGAACATATACTCGGGATGCCATTGCACAGCGCAGACGAAACGCTTGTCCTCCATTTTTACGGCTTCGATGAGACCGTCAGGGGATTTGGCCAGGGGTGTCAAATCCTTGCCGAGGTCTTTGATGGCTTGGTGGTGCAGCGTGTTCACTTCAAGGGTGTCTTTGCCTAATAGCGTTTGCAGGTCGCCGCTCAGCGAGACTTTATGCGTTGGAATGCCGTAGGGCTTGCCCTGTCTGTGGACGATATCCGAAGGATGTTGCGAGGGAAGGTCCTGCCAAAGCGTACCGCCAAGAAATGCATTGATGAATTGTAGCCCACGGCAGATGCCGAGGATGGCCTTGTCGGCTTGCAACGCCTTCGACAGCAACAGCGTTTCCAAATTGTCGCGTTCGAGGCTGGGAACAACAGTTCCAGTGGCATCCTTCGTCCCATAAAGCTCCGGCGTGACATCCTGACCGCCCGTAAACAGAAAACCATCACAGGTTTCCACAATGCGGTCAGCGTCAGCTTCTGACATTTCAATAGGCAGGACGACAGGAATGCCTCCAGCGGCCTTGATGCCGTCCAGATAATCGGGCAGCATCCAAACGCTCTTGCGCTCCGCATCCCATAGCGGCGTGACGCCTATAATCGGTGACTTGCTCATAAGTCTTTCATTCATTAAAGCTGCAAAGATACTTATACTTTCGCTTTTTTTGTTGTTAATTCCATTTTTTCTATTTTTGCCCCTTTATTCAACAACAAAAACTAACTACTACTATGACACGCTATATTTTTGTGACGGGAGGCGTGGTTTCCTCTCTTGGTAAAGGCATTATCTCGGCCAGCATCGGCAAACTACTACAAGCCCGCGGCTACACCATCACCATACAAAAAATCGATCCCTATATCAATATCGATCCAGGGACGTTGAACCCATACGAGCACGGCGAGTGCTATGTGACCGTGGACGGCACCGAGACTGACCTCGACCTCGGCCACTACGAACGCTTCACGGGCATCCGCACCACCCAAGCCAACTCGGTGACCACGGGTAAGATCTACAAGACCGTCATCGACAAGGAACGCCACGGCGACTACCTCGGCAAGACCATACAAGTCGTGCCTCACATCACCGACGAGATCAAACACCGCATCATGCAAAACACTGATGTCGACTTCGTTATCCAAGAGATTGGGGGCACCATCGGTGACATCGAAGCGGCCCCCTTCCTCGAAGCCATCCGTCAGCTGAAATGGGAACTCGGCAACCGCGCCGTCAGCGTACATCTTACCTATATCCCTTACCTTAAGGCCGCCGATGAATTGAAGACCAAGCCCACCCAACATTCTGTGAAAGAGCTACAAGCCGCTGGTATCCAACCCGATGTACTCGTGCTGCGCACCGAGAAACACCTCTCCGATGGCGTCCGCCAAAAGGTTGCCTCCTTCTGCAATGTCGACCTCGAATGCGTGGTGCAGAGCGAAGACCTGCCGAGCATCTACGAGGTGCCTGTCAACATGCAACGCCAAGGCCTTGATGCCGCCTTGCTGCGTAAATTCGGTTTGCCGGTAGGAGAGACCCCCAAGATGGAAGGCTGGCACCGTTTCTTGGAGCTGCAACGCACGGCCTCCAAAGAGGTGCATGTGGGTCTAGTGGGCAAATACGACTTGCAAGACGCCTACAAGAGCATTCGTGAGAGCCTGATTTTGGCTGGCATTTACAACCATGTGAAGGTGAAGATCGACTTCATCAATAGCGAGAACATCACCAAGGAGAACGTCGCGGAGCAACTCTCAGGAGTGGCAGGCATCTTGGTATGCCCCGGTTTCGGACAACGCGGTATCGAAGGGAAGATCATCGCGGTGGAATATGCGCGTGTCAACAATCTGCCCGCCTTCGGCGTTTGTCTCGGCATGCAGATGATGGTCATCGAATTTGCCCGCAATGTATTGGGCTACAAAGACGCCAACTCGAGCGAAATGGATGCCAGCACCCCGCACAATGTCATCGACATGATGGAGGAGCAGAAGACCATTACCAACTTAGGCGGCACCATGCGTTTGGGTGCTTACAGTTGTAACTTGCGCGAAGGCAGCCGTGTGGCCGAGATCTACGGCACACCACAAATCAGAGAACGCCATCGCCACAGATACGAGTTCAACAACCTTTATAAAGACGAATATGAGAAAAACGGCATGAAGTGCGTTGGCGTGAACCCCGAGAGCGACTTGGTGGAGATTGTCGAGATCCCCAGCCACCGTTGGTTCATCGGCACCCAGTTCCACCCCGAGTATTCCAGCACCGTGTTGCATCCTCATCCCTTATTTATGAGTTTCATTAAAGAAATCGCCCAATGAGAACTCCTTTTAAACAGAAACGCTTCCTCTTCCTGACCGCCTTCTTGGCCATCGTGGTGCCGATCTTCGCCATCTCATACGGCCACAACCTTGCCCAAACCCTGCGTGTGCTGCGCAATGAACTGAGTGCCGACTATCAACAAATCGACAAGAACCGCGACCGCCTCACCGAGGACTATGAGAAGCAACGCCAGAAGATGATCGACGTGATGAAGCAATGCGACGAGCTCTCACTTATGCTCTATTCACAGAAGCAAGGCTTTACTTTTGATGTGAGCTATGCCTTGCAGAAGGTCACAGAGAAATACAATGAATTCAACCAGGACCGTGGACCTTTCGATCGCATCGTCACCAACCTTAATGTGGAGATGGAGCGCCATGCCCGCCTGCTTGAGTCGCTGCGACGTCTCCCTCCCGAACTCGACACCATCGTTGGCGTGCCTGACAGCCTGCTGATCCATTACGACAGCCTCAACCCATTATATTTCAGTGTTGCGCATCTCGAGCTGGATGAGGAAGTTAAGGCTATGGCCGATTCACTCTCCATAATACCGTTCGTGCTTGACCAACAAGGTGAGGCCGACCGTGAACAATGCATCTTTTATGCCGGCGAACTGCTTAAGATGTATGCCGAGACCAAAGCCGTAGTGGTGGCCGACAGCATCCATTACTATGAGACCTTCCTGCGTCTGAAGGAGACCTACGACTATGCCCATGAATACTACCAGGTGCTACAAAACCGTATCTTCGTTGAAGGCCAGACGCCTTGGTATACCATCCTGCAGCGCCCAGGACGCTACTGGAGGCAAGCCATGGAAGACGCGCACGAAAAATATGACTCTGCCTCTTTGTCATCGCTGTTCAGGAGAGGCCATTCTGAGCAGTCGACCAACACGGGTTGGGAGTATTCGCTCCAAGTTTTCATCATCGTTTTGTTCGTCATCGAGCTGATGGTGATTTGGCTCATTGTCTCGCTGTTGCTCATCCCGGCTTTCCGATACTTCAAACCTTTGAAGGAGTACGTCGAGAAGGACCAAAGGAGGTTCATCTCCTTGCTGGTGGCCATCCTCATCACGATTATCATCAATTCCCAAATCGGAGGCGACGGTCTGCTCCATATCGCGGCAAAGCTGACCAACACTTTCCTGTGGCTACTGGCTGCCATCCTGGTTGCGCTGTTCTTCAGGTTGAAGCCCAAACAGCTGAAATACGGCGTTAGGCTATATCTGCCTACCTTCTGTATGGCCTTGGCGGTCATCGGTTTCCGCGTGGTCTTCATGCCCAATGCGTTGATGAATTTCATCTTCCCGCCCGTGTTGGTAGCCTTCTTTGTGTGGCAGCTCTTCGCTTGTCTGCTCAACGCCAAGAAAGTCAATCGCATCGACCGTTTCCTGGGTTGGTTCTCGTTGGCGGTGACCGGTGCGGCTTTGGGTGTGGCCATTGCTGGCTACATCTTTGCCTCGCTGCTCATCTTGGTGTGGTGGTACTTCCAGTTGGCCACCATCCATGCCATTTATACCATCCTCAAACTTATCGTGCAATATCGTGAGAAACGGATGAAACCGCGCATCAATGACTACCGATCGCGGATCAACTTCATCACAGGTCCGGGCAAGGAGACTTTGATGTTCGGTGCCACCTGGTTCTACGACTTGGTCAAGGATGTGGTGCTCCCCGTGATGGGGCTGTTGTCGATCCCGTTCTGCCTCCATCTGGCCTTGGATGTGTTCGACTTCGAGGATTTGTACAACAACATCTATCACCACAACTTCGTCCAGTTGGTCAATGACAGTGGTGCGGATACCTTCAGACTTTCGTTCCACGGGATCCTCATCCTCATCTGCCTATTCTTCGTGTTCCGCTATATCAACCGCGCCTTGCATGCCGTATGGCAGCAGATCCGTTATGCTATCTTTATGAAGAAAAACCACCGCACGATCATACGTAACAACGAAATCAATCTGTCGCTAGGCAACAGCATCATCAGTGTCTTGGTTTGGTTCACCTACATCGTCGTCATTGTCTTGACCTTGCACATCCCCACCAGTTCGTTGAGTCTTGTGGCTGGTGGTCTCTCCGCAGGTATTGGCTTCGCCCTTAAGGATACCCTGAACAACTTCATCTATGGCATCCAGCTGATGTCGGGTCGCCTGCGTATCGGCGACTGGATAGTGTGCGATGGTATCCGAGGCAAGGTAACACATATAGGCTACCAAAGCACGGAGATTGAGACCATCGACGGTGCCGAGATGTCGTTCCTCAATGCTACATTGTTCGCCAAGAATTTCAGTAACCTCACGCGTAACCATGGCTATGAGTTCGTCAAGATTACAGTGGGCGTGGCCTATGGCACCGACATCCAGCGTGTGCGTGAGCTTTTGGGAGAAGCCTTACAGAAGCTGCAGGATAAGGATGCTTTTGGGCGTGACATCGTCGATGCCAAGCGTGGCATCAGCATCACCTTGGAGGATATGGACGACAGCGCCGTTACCATCGCCGTGAAGCAACAAGTACTCGTGGCTGAACGTATTGGCTATATTGATCGTGCTAAAGAAGTGATTTACAACACTTTGAATGAGAATGGCATAGCCATTCCATTCCCGCAATGCGATGTTCATCTTATCAAAGAAGAAGAATAATGTTTACCTTTGCAGCCGAAAAGAAAACAGAAATGAAAAAATACATCCTTTTTATCGCATCCGTTCTCTTGCTGTCATCATGTGGCGACAAGCAGCCCAAGGGAACGCCTTCCACTTCAGAGAAACCCAATAAGACAGTGTCAGTTCCCAACTTCAATGCTGATTCAGCCTATCAGTTTGTGGCCTGTCAGACGAGCTTTGGCCCTCGTGTGCCTGAGACGCAGGCCCATTCCGACTGCGCCCAATGGCTAGCGGCCAAGCTTGGTGAATTTGCCGACACGGTCATTGTACAGGACTTCCGTGCCAAGCTATACAATGGTAAGGGCGTTGATGGTCAAAACATCGTCGGTGTCTTCCACCCCGAAGCCAAGAAACGCATCGTGTTGTGCGCCCATTGGGATTCACGTCCCTTCGCCGACCACGATCCCGACGCGGCCAACTCGCGCACGCCTATTGACGGCGCCAACGATGGTGCCAGTGGCGTGGGAGTGCTCATGGAATGCGCCCGTCAGTTCAAGTTGCAGGAACTGCCTGAGCATCTTGGCGTTGACATCGTGTTTTTCGACCTCGAAGACTATGGTCCGCATATTGAGGAAGCCGAGAAATACTACGACGAAGATGTCAACTATTGGGCACTGGGTTCACAGTATTGGTCGAAGCACCCGCATGTGTATGGCTACAAGGCCTATTATGGCATCCTGCTGGATATGGTGGGTGGCAGCAATCCCACTTTCCCCAAGGAATACTATTCGCAAGGCTATGCCGCTTGGGTGAGCAACAAGGTGTGGCGTAGGGCTGCCGATCTGGGTTATCGCCCCTATTTCACCAACGAATTGGGCGCCTTGATTAGCGACGACCATGTGCCGATGAACCAAATCGCAGGCATCCCTACCATCGACATCATCGACTTGCAGCCCAACAGCATCAACGAGTGCTTCCCCGATGTGTGGCATACCGTGAACGACAACTTGGAACACATTGACAAAGCAACACTTGGCATGGTCGGCGACGTGCTTCTGCATGTGGTCTATGAGGAATGAAAGAGAGAAATTTATTTGCTTTTCATTTTTTTCCCTACTTTTGCACTTCGAAAACGACAAGAAAGACCTAAATAAACATTAATTACTAATCTTAAATTTCACAAAAATGAAGAAATTTGCTCTTATTCTGGTTGCAGTGTTCGGCTTGGCCTTTGCTGCTAACGCTCAGAATTGGATCGGTGTTCGTGGCGCTTTTGGTAGCAGCAACGGTGCTGAACTCTCATGGCAGCATGGCTTTAACGCCAACAACCGTTTGGAACTTGATCTGGGTTGGAACACCCACGAGCACTATGGCTACTACAACATCTCCGCTGTCTATCAGTGGATGGGTGGCCTGGTCGAAAACCTCGGTTGGTTTGCCGGTGTCGGCGCCAATGCTGGTTTCTGGGATGGTTACCACGATGGCAACCTCGGCCTTGGTTTCTTGGCTCAGGTTGGCTTAGAGTACAACTTCCAAGCCGTGCCTTTCCAAATCACTATTGATGCTCGTCCGCAATGGGATGTCCTTGGTGCGGCAAGCGGATTTGGCTATGCTGGCGCTCTTGGTATCCGTTACAGATTCTAAGACAAGCTTAATTTGATAAAAAAAAGACCGCAGCGATGCGGTCTTTTTTTTGTGTCTGTCAGTACTTCCTGACGTATTCGTCAAGCTCGCGTTTCGACGACTCATAGCTGAAGGCGTCGTTTAGTAGGAAGTAATTATTAGGCTCGGTGCAGTATGGATATGCATATTTTGCAAACTCCAGTTTATTGCTCTCGAAGGAGAACATCTTGCATATGCCGAGGATTTGGCTCGCTGTCATCGGGTTGCCCGAAACGACCTGCTTGGCTACGGTGAGCTTTGAACTGTCAAACGATTCCTTGGCGATGATTTGGCAGGCAATCTCATAGTCGTGTGGATTCATGCCCATAGGCATGGGAGGGACAGGCATGATGGGATGTTGTCCATTGCCGGCCGTCATAGGTTGTTGGGTGATCAAATCCAAGGTGAGCTCAGGGCGGATGTTGATTTGGGCTTGTTCAAGTCCTATAAGTTTATTGGACTGAACGATACTTATGGTCTTTGATTGCCTTAAGTTGATGAATTGCCCCACACAATTGTGATCTTGGTTGTCGAGTTCGACCCGGATGTAGAAGTTGTCGTTCCACAGGTTGCGTACGCAGAGGGAATGTACAGGGTCTTCGTTTTGCAACACATCGTCGACAAAAAGCCAAAAGCTGAGACCGCGTGGGGCGACTACGGTCAATGTGCTGCTGCCGTTATGGCCTCCATGTTGTTGGGGCTTAACCGCTGCCACTTGCGCCATGCTAGGAAGGGCAAGGAAAAGGAGAAAGGCAAATAAGAAGTGTTTTTTCATATCAATCTATGTTTGGTAGAGACGGTGGCACCGTCTCTACAATAATATGCAATAATCATTCCACAACGACTTTTTGGGTCACCACGCTGCCGCCCAGCATTTGCAGGGTATAAATGCCGGCAGGCAGACGGCTCACGTCGATGGTGCGTTGGCCTTCCACGGTGAAGAACATCACCATTTGACCGTACATGTTGAGCATCATCACACTGACTGCGCCCTTGTCGTAGTCGGTGCTGATGGTGAACTGTCCTTTGGCGGGGTTGGGGTAAACCTCAGCTGTGAAAGCAGGCGCTGCATGGGCTTCGTGTACGCTCACCAGCAGGTCTTCGTCGTTACTGAAAGAGACGACTTTACCTGCAACACGCAACACCGGGTTGTCGGGCGCGGCACATTCGGTGCAGGTGACGCCGTCGACACAGTCGGGGTGGTTGGGGTGGCAGTAGTCGAGATAGGTTGGGTCGAACTGGTAGAACAACTCGGCTTGCCCGGCGGCGAGGTACTCCGTCAGGTCGAAGTCCCACACCATGCCGATGCTACCCGGACACCAGCCACTGCGGTTATAGGTCCAAGTGCCAGATTGGTCGTCACATCCTGCGGGGTTGGGTCGACAAGTGCGCCACAGGTGCTGGTCGTATTTGTTTTGCCCGTTCACCAAAATGTGGTGCGTGGCCTCGTAAAACTCTGCTGCGTTGCCCGTGTTGTTGGTGTTGTTGGTGCCACTAGTCCAATTGTGTCCTGTGGTGGTCATTTTCAGGATGGTTGCTTGCGCTTGGTCGCTGAAAGTGTAGTTGACTATGGGCACGGGTTGAAGGTTGGCATAGTCGCCGAAGGCGTAGGCGCCAAACCAGATCTCATCCACATCGGCATAGAGGTAGTCAGGGGTGCCTTTGGTGAAGCTGAAAATCAAGTTTGGATTGGAGCCACTGCCGTTCCATAACTCCATATAATACTCTATTTCCACCAAACCCTGAAGCAATGAGGTGTAGTCGCTCACTTCAACATCATCGCTACACTGCTTCCTGAAAGGGGTTATGTAGCGGAACAACTCAACCCACTCGCCGCGATAGTTTCGAATCCTCACCCCGCCTACGCGGTCATAGGTGTCGCAGTTGCCATTCACGCAGTTATAATCAAAATGAGCAAAAATCTCATTGAAGGCACCAACATGCGAGGGGAACACATATTCACCTTTGGCACTGTGTACGGTCGGTGTACAGACGAGGTCACCGTTCATAGTCACCACATCCAGATGGCTTTCGATGTCGTTGGTCACCTCAAAGCGGTTCGTGAATGTCGTCGTCTTGTCGCCACTTTGGGTCACGCTGACGCTCATGTCGAAGTCACCAAAGCCGCTTGGGGTCCAAAAACCGTAGTAATAGCCATTGTCGGGGTCGTCGGGATAGTCGGTCTGCAAAGCGATGTGTTCTCCATTAACGGAAGCATGTACATCGGTGAATTTGATGACTTCGGGATGCTCGATATAGGCCGAAACGACAATCATGACAGGGTGTATCTCGTCCAAATAGACCTTGGTACCCTCGTAGGGACGACGAATCTTTACTTCAGGCTCGTAGGCATAAGGGTCAACCACCTCGAAACTCTTCACCACATCGGGGGCGGGCAGCCAGTTGGCATTGCCGGCCTGCGTGGCCTTGAACTTGACAACGCCGGTTTCACCCGTCAGCGTCAAGATGTTTCCGTTGATGGTGGCAGGGCCTTCCATCATCTCGAAGGAGACGGGTAGACCTGACGAAGCGGTGGCCACCAGTGTAATCGGGTCGTTGAAAATCAGTTGATTGGGGATGTCTGCCATCTCGATGAGCTGGGCATTGCCGTCGGGCTGTTGGCGAACGAGGAGGTTGTCGAAGCCGCCCGTGCCACCTTGTGAGTGGAAGAAGACACCATCCCACACTTGGTAGTCGTTTTTGTCGCCACTGCCAGGGGTGAGGTTCATGCAGACGTTGGTGCAGCCTGCCATCTGAATCCATTCGCCTTCGCAGCCAGGCTTCACAAACACCGTGACGGCACCTGCGCCGTCGTAAGCCGTGAAGTCGAACGACATCTTGTAGCGGGTCCAACCACCTTCCTCGTAATCGAAGGGGATGTTTGAGCCATCGGGCAGGCATACCTTGGCGTGGCCACTGTCGCCTTGGCTCTTGATGAAGAGGTAGACGCCGCCGTCGGGATCAGTCATGCCTGGCAGGATGTGACCGTCGCCGTCGCTATCGAAGCCCACGCCGAAGAAACTGCCCCACCAGGTACGGTTCATGTCAATCTCGAGGTCCATGATGCCCCCGTTCTGGAAGTTGAAGTTGAAATTCGACGAGGCCTTACGAGTAGCCGTACGGCCTACGCCTGAGCCGCCATAGGGATACCAAATGGCGAGACTCTCGTCGGGAGCCATGTCAGAACCGCAGACGTAGCTGACATCGAAGTCTTGCGACGAGGCGGCGGTTTGGTAATGCGTCATCCAGCCATCTTGGCCGTTGAGGTTTTGTGAGCCTTCGGTGAGGCTGTTGAAATCGTAAACGTATTCCACCTGCGCCATGCCTAACGTGGCCAGTATAAGGAATAAAGAGAGTAAAGAGCTTTTTTTCATGGTTTTTTTGTTGTATTAAGGGTACAAAAATAACAATTCTGTCGAAGTCAAGCGCTATTTTGCGAAAAATCACTATTTTTGCCCTTTCTAAACAATCGATTGGACAATGAAAAAATTGTTTTTATCCCTCTCGCTGCTTGCCACGATGATGTGTTTCCATGCATGCAGCACCGATGTCGAACTCTATGCAGATTATAAGGACATCCCCATAATCTATGGCTTGGTTGATGCCTCGCAAGACACCAATTTCATTCGCATCAACCGTGCTTTTTCGGGTAGTAACGACCATTACATCAACGCTAACGAAGTGGCGCTCATCGAGGATTCGTGTAACTATCCCGGCAAGTTGAATGCCTATATTGTGGAGTATAAGGAAGTTTACGGAGGCAATTATTCTCCTACCGGCGATGTGCTTCCGCTCGATACGATGACCATTCACGACAAGAAGCCGGGTGTGTTCTATTCCCCTAACCAGAAGGTTTATTTCGCAGATTGCTTGGCCAATCCCGTATTTGCCAACAATAGTGCTAATGCCAAGTATAAGTATAAACTCTTCGTTCATAGGGGAAACGACACCATTACTGCTGAGACTTCGTTGGTCGGTGGTAGTGAGTTCAAGATCATCACCTCCAGCCTGTCGTTTGCAGCTGCCCCCAGTGATAACACCAAGAAAATCAAATTTGTTGCTGCTGACAATGCGGTGTTTTATGATGTGAAAGTGGTATTCCACTATCAAGAATCCTTGAATGGTGGTCCACTGGTCGACAAGTCGGTGTCTTTTTCCTCTGGTCCTAAGAGTGTTGACGAATTGGGCAAGGAAGAAATGGTCTATTATGTTTCCTATGGCGAGAATGTGTTATTCAATCTGTTGAAGGAAGCCATCGGTGGCGACACGATCATCAATAACAATCATCCCAATGTGGTCCGTTATATTGATAACACCTATCCCCTTGAGATCTTTGTCTCCGCTGGCGGCGATGAGCTATACAACTACATCCAGGTGAACACACAGTCGGGCTTCTCACAAACGGTGCCCGATTACACCAATGTCACTGGAGGCTTTGGCGTGTTCTCGTCCAGAATCAATCTCCAAAGAGGCGCCATGCTTTCATCGGGTGCCAAGCGCGACCTCTATGGCAAGAGGGCTTGGGGCTTTATAGAGCATTAATTGTCCTGTTTTCAAATAAAGTCGTATGATTCGTTCAATGACAGGCTACGGCATTGCCGAGCAGACCTATAACACAAAAAAGATTTCGGTCGAGATTAAGACTCTGAATAGCAAGCAACTCGACCTTCAAGTTAAGCTACCCAACGAATTACGTTTCGCCGAACTGGACTTTCGCAATAGGATTGGTGCCAAATTGCAGCGCGGCAAAGTGGACGTGGTCATTAGCATCACCGACACCGACCTCTCGCAATCCTATCATATCGACCAAGATATCGTGAAGGCCTACAAGGACCAGATCGAAGCCATCTCCTCGTCATTGGGCATTGCCCCCGCCAACGATTTGGCTTCGGTGTTGTTTCGCATGCCCGGCATCTTCAACGTGCCTGTGGAGAATTATGACGATGCCTTTGTAGCCAAAGTAGGTGAGACCCTCGACCAGGCTCTCGACATTGTCGACGGTTTCCGTGTTCAAGAAGGCAACACCTTGAAGAAAGACCTGCTACATCGTGTGGAGCTCATCCTCGACCTGCTGGGTCAGGTGGAGCCTTATGAGAAGAGCCGTCACGAGGTCATCAAGCAGCGCATCACGAAGAACCTCAGTGAGCTGACCACTTCGGGACAATATGACGAAAACCGTTTCGAGCAAGAGCTCATCTATTATCTCGAGAAACTTGATATCACGGAGGAGAAGGTGCGTCTGCGCCAGCATTGCAACTACTTCAACGAGAGTTGTGACGAAGACCAGGCGGGCAAGAAACTTGGTTTCATCAGCCAGGAGATGGGTCGCGAGATTAACACCTTGGGCTCGAAAGCCAACGAGGTGAACATCCAGAAAATCGTCGTCAAGATGAAGGATGAATTGGAAAAGATCAAGGAACAGGTATGTAATATCCTATAACATGAAAGGTAAAATATTGATATTCAGCGCCCCATCGGGCTCGGGCAAGACCACCTTGCTTAATCACGTCATGGCCAACATTCCTGAGATGGCCTTCTCTGTCTCTGCCACCACACGTCCGCCTCGCGGCGAGGAAGTGCATGGGCGCGAATACTTCTTCCTGAGCATGGAGGAGTTTCAGCAACGTGTCGAGAACGGTGAGTTCCTCGAATGGGAAGAGGTCTATCCTGGTCGTTGCTACGGCACCCTTCTCGCTGTTGTCGAACAGATGCAGGAGGAAGGCAAACACGTGGCTTTCGACGTCGATGTGTGCGGTGGCGTGAATATCAAGGAACACTATGGCGACAAGGCCCTGTCGGTGTTCATCCAAGCCCCATCGGTTGAGGTGTTGCGCGAGCGTCTTATCAAACGTGGCACCGACTCGATGGAAGAAATCGAAAACCGCATTGCTAAAGCGGAATGGGAAACGGAATTCGCCAAAGGCAAGTTCGATTGCACCATCATCAACGACGACTTGGAGACAGCCAAGCGCGAGATCTTGGACGTCGTCAGCAGCTTCATCAACGAAGAGGAATGAAGAAAATAGGCATTTATTCCGGCTCGTTCAACCCCATCCATCACGGTCATGTGATGTTGGCCAATTATTTGGTTGAGTTCTCCGACTTGGATGAATTGTGGTTTGTGGTCACGCCTCAGAATCCACTGAAACAGAAGGAAGACCTGTTGGATGACGATGAGCGTCTCAAGATGGTGAAACTGGCCATTGGCGACGACCCGCGTTTTTTTGTGAGCGACATAGAGATGCATCTCCCGACGCCTTCCTATACCATTAATACATTGTCGGTGCTGTCAGGGCAATATCCCGATTGCCAATTTGTTTTTATCTGCGGCATGGACAGCCTGCAGAACATGAAGCATTGGCGCGAGTATCAGCGAATCCTTGACAACTATGAGTTGCTGGTGTTCCCTCGTGAAGGCTACGATGGCGGCGACCTTGCTGATTATCCCTCGGTGACGGTGCTGAAGACCCCCATCTTGGAGATCTCGTCAACGTTTATCCGTCAATGCGTCAAAGAAGGCCGCGACATGCGGCATTTCATGCCAGAGCCTGCGTTTCTATACATGAAACAGCATCATTTGTACGAATAATCCTTAGAAATCCAGGTTGAACGACAGGTAGAATCGCGGTTTCTTGGCGATTTGTCCGTCTTGTATGCCCCAGGCCATGTCGCCTCTGACGAAGTAACCGAACAGCGTCGTGCGCAGGCCAAACCCCACGCCACCTACCAAAGGATCTTTCATCTCCGTGACGGTGATGTCTAAGTTGCCGTCGCTGATGTGGGTGTTGTAAAGCGAATTGCTCGGGTCATAGGGGTTCCATCCCGTCCAGGCAGTGCCGAGGTCACCGAAGGCCACCAGTTGGAAGTCCTTGATGAATTTCATGTTGATGGGTCGGTTCATGAAATAGCTGAACACCGGGAAACGTAGTTCGCTATTCAAGACCACGAAGTTGTTTCCGTTTCTAATATTCTGCTGGAAGCCACGCATATTGGTGGCCAAGGTCTGATAGGCATAGTTTTGCGTGTAGTCGATGGGCGCGCCTTGGTCGAAAGTGGCCAGGATCCAGTTGTCGACACCGCCCATGTAATAGATGAGCTTCTGCTGGCCGAAGGAGCTGCTGCCTGCGATGCGATTGGCCCAAATGAAGTTGCGGCTGATGCGCGTGTAGTTGCGGTAGTCGAAGCCGACGACGACCATATTGTTGGTGTTGCGTGCAATGCGTTGGTAGTATTCGGCAAACACCTTGCCTCTTGCTCCGACGAGCAGGTTGGTCCCGATTTTCTTCGCATTGTCGTAGACGAGTTCGGCACGCAAGCCGCCCCAATTCTCGTAGACATCCTTGTCAGCCAGGCTGTAGTCGTCGATGGAGAGGTTGACCCTGTGGTCGAGTCTGTAGATGACAGTGCCTCTTAGGCTCAGGATCTCACTGAAAGGATAGCTTAGCGTATAGAAGGCTTCGTTGGTAAAGGTACGATAGTAGAACTTGGAATAGTCGTCGGTGACATAGCGGTGCAGGGTGATGCTACGGTCGGTGCGTTTGCTGAAGTCGCTGAAACGCAGCATGTATTCGTTGTTGGTAAGGGTGGTGTTGAGTTTGACGCCAAGTTCGATCTTGTAGTCTTCCATGAGATCTTTCATGACCGTGCCAAGGAAAATGTTGAAGCCCGAGTAGAGGTAAATGGGAGCGTTACCGCCTGTGAAAGGCTGGTAGCTGTAGTTCATGCTGCTGAAATCGATCTGGCTCATCAGCTGGTCGGCGAAGAGCTCTACGTAGTAGTTGTTAGGCCTTTGTATGGTATCCTTCGGGCGGGGTTGCGTAGGAGCAGGTGCATGGCTTTGCACTATGGGTTGGAGGGTGTCGCCGCCAATCGGCCCGTTGATGGGCTTTTTGCGCCTAGCGTAACGGTAACTGGCCGAGAAACGATGTTTGGAGATGGGCTCGGCGATGGAGTCGCTTTCTTTCTGTGTCAAATCGTTAAAGAGGCGTTTCTGCGCATAGGGGCTCATTTGGCTGATGTTCTCGTCATGACCGCGCAGGATAGGCGACATGAAGAACTTCTCCCCATTATTGTCGGCCATCAGCATGGCGGCTTTGTGGTCGCGTGGCAGATAGGCATAGTCGATGATGTTGGCGGAATAGTCGGTAAGTTGTTCTTTCTTTCCGAAATAGCGGTAATGCACGATGGTGTCGATGTGGCTGATGGCACTGTCGAAGCGGATTTGATAGAGGTTATAGTAGCCGCTGGTGTCGTTCAGGTAGAGCAGGCTGCCATCTTTCAGCGGCTCAGGGATGATGCTGTTGGAGATACGCTGTCGGGTCAGGTTTTGCAATACTGTCGACTTGTTGTTGTAGTTGTATGCATACAGGTCGAACTGCTTGTTTTGGAAGCCCATCTGCTCATCGGCCTTCAGCGTGTCGTTGTCGCGGTTCGAGCTGAACACGATCTGTCGGTCGTCGAAGGTGAAGACAGGGTGGAGGTCGGTGTGCCAGTCGTTGGTGATTTGCTCCAAGGTATTGGAGAATAGGTTGTAGACATAGATGTCAGGCTTACCCATACGGGTGGCGGCGAGCACGATCTTTCGGCTCTTGTGGGCATAAGAGAAGGAACTGACCTTCTGAAAATCAAAGAGGAAAGTGTTTGCTTTCTTACCACTGTTGACATCCAAGTTGTAGAGCTGTATCTTGCCTTCTTCTTCAAGGATGAACGACAGGATTTCACTGTTGGGATGCCATGCCAGCAAGGGGAAACTGGTGTCGATGTTCTCGTCGGAGCGGTAGCCTGCGTTGAAGAGCTGTTTACGTTTGCCGCTCTGCAAGTCTTCGAGCCAGAGCCGGATTTTGCCTTCGTCGTTGCTGACGTAAGCGATGTATTTCCCGTTCGGGCTGATGCTAGGTTGTGTGAAAGTACGGTATTTCTTATACCTCAGTCGCATCGGCTCGTTAGGCTGACGACTCATAATGGTCTCGTAACGTGCCTTGTAGAAAGCGTACCATTCTTCTATCAAAGCCTTGTATTCCTTGCCGGTGACATAAAGCAGCGACTTTTTCACGCTTTGGGTATTCTCGGCCAAGGTCAGGATGTCGTTGAACGACTTGCTGCCGTATTTCTCGTCGATGAAATTCCAAAACGAATAGCCGGCCACTAAGGCGTCGTCGTTACGCAGATGGTTGATCTTTTTATAATTGCCTGAAACGATGCCACGTTGCAGCTGGGCTTCCTTGTGGCTGTCCCAATTGCCGGCGATGTAGGCCACCAAGCCATCTTGGAACCATTGTGGGATGTCGTAGCGGTAGGCACTGCGTATCTGCGAACCTACGCTGATGCCGTTCATCACCTGGCTGAACAACAGGCTTGTAATGCCTTCGCGGATCTGGGCTTCAAAGTGGGTGTAGTCACCGTCGAAATACAGGATGACCTTTGAGCCTATGATTTTGGTGATGCCACCCGTGTTGCCGTTTTCCTCTTCCTCAAGGTTGATGTTGCTCTGCTTGAAGTCGCCCTTGCTGTTGAACACGATGAACTGGATCTTCTTGCTGAAACGGCTGTTAAGGCGGGCTTCAAGTTGCGGAATCTGGTCCTTAGCATAGGCTTGTGCATAGCGGGCAAGGTCGTTGCCGCCTTGGTAGAAATACACGTCGAAGTTGTCGTTCATATAGTACGACCAATGGAAGTCGGCCCACTGCACGCGGTTCTTCCCGAAGGGCATGTTCATGCCGTTGTAAAACTGGGCATGGGCCAAGGGAGCCATGGCCATGAGCAGCAAAAACAGAAACGCGTATTTTTTATTCAACGACATGTTTTCCTAATTAGCGGACAAAGATAGGTAAAATCTTTAGAATGTTGTGGAAAAACCCTACCTTTGCGCCGAAATATTGAAATCATGCTCCAATTCGAACAATTCGTCTTCAACCCTTTTGCGGAAAACACATACGTCGTTTACGATGAGGAAAGCAAAGCGTGTGTCATCATCGATCCAGGCTGTTCCTCGGCAGGCGAAGAGAATGAACTCTTCGGCTTTATCGACAGTCACCGATTGAAACCTATCTTGGCCATCAACACGCATGGCCATATTGACCATATCATTGGCAATGCGGCCGTGAAAAAACGTTATGGCATTGAGGTGGCTGCACATCCCAATGTGAAAAGCGACTTCCTTCGTTCGCACCAACAAGCTCAAATGTTTGGAATGCAGTTCGACAGTGATTGCGAGCTCCCCGATCGCGACCTTGAGGATGGAGAAACCATCAAGGTAGGGGAAAGCACTTTGGAGGTCATCAGCACTCCCGGTCATGCCATCGGCAGCATCAGCCTTTACGCCGAAATCGAAGGTTGGGTCTTTACGGGCGATGCCCTCTTTTGCCGCAGCATCGGTCGCACCGATTTGCCAGGTGGTAACTATGAGCAGCTCCGCACAAGCATCATTGAGCGATTGTTCCACCTGCCCGACGACACCGAAGTCTATTCCGGTCACGGCGAGAGCACGACGATATTTGACGAAAGACGGTTTAATATGTTCCTCTGATGAAAAGGTTGCTGCTCATATTGTCGTTTTGCATTCTGTCGATTTGGTCGTTGGCCCAAGACGACACCCGCGTTGTCGACAGCCTTGAAAAAGCCTTGGCTTCGCAACAAGGCAACGAAAAGATACAGACCATGATCCAGATGGTATGGGCGTTTTACGATGTCTCTTTTGACGACGGCATTGCATGGGGTGAGCAGGCTATGAGACTCGCACACGAATCTAATGAGAAAGAACTTGAAGCGCAGGCAACTTACGCTCTTGGGATGCAATACGGCTATCATAATGACCTTGATTTGTGCCAAGACTATCTGAAAATAGCCTATGACTTGTATGAAGAAGCAGGCAACGGAGCGAAGGCTTTTGACGCTTTGTGGAACCAAGCTTATTTTGAATTGTTGCTTGGAAACATGGATTCGGCACGTATTGCTTATAACGAAGTACTTTCATTGGCAGAGCGTCGGCATGACACTTTGGCTTGTGCGCAAACCTTTGGCAATTTGGCAGTGATACATTATCAGTTGAATGATTTCAATGCTTCAATAGAGGCTATAAAGTTGAGCAGAAAGTTTTATGAGCAACTTAACGATAGTGCGAAAATTGTCCAGACCGACTTCAACTTGGCTACGGTCTATGGTGAAAATGGTATGGTTGAAGAGGCCAGAAAGCTATATATCTTAGTAATTCCACAGCTTAAGAAGTTCGAGAGTTATGACGTCTTATTGCTCGCTTACAAAAACTATGGCCTCTTGTTTGAGCGCGACTTCGTGAATTACGACTCGGCATGCTATTATTTTGACAAGGCACTGGAGGTAACTGCTTTGGAAGGCTTGTCACGTCAGGACCGTCAAACCATGGCTAACTCGAAAGCGGATGTACTGACCGAATTGGGCAATGTGGCTTTAGACCGAAAGGAATATGACAAGGCAAAGAACTATTATGAAGAGGCATTGGGTTTGGCTGCTGGGAATCACTATCATTTCGGACAGATGCAGGCTGCTATTGGACTAGGCCAACTCTATGCCCAACAGGGACAGGCCAACAAATCGCTTCAATATTTGGATATTTACGCCGAGGAGGCTGCCAGCTCAGGCATTACCATGATGGAACATGCCGTTAGGAAGTCCTTGATCCTTAATTATGCAAGGCTAGGCCGTTTTGATGATTTGGAAAAGAAGTTGGATGAGCTGGATGAGCATCGCGCGGCTCTTTCGCGAGAGAATGCTGATCTTTATGAACAAAACGCCGAATTGGAAAAGGAAGTACAAGGGCTTCTCTCCCAGAACGCCCAAATACAAGCCCTCCAATCCCAACGCGACCATTATCGTTTGGCGTTCTTTGGTCTTTTGGCTATCGCGCTTTTTGTCTTGGTTTTGTTTGTGGCCTACAAAATTGTTCGGAAAAAACGGGCAAAAGTGTGAAGTCATGAAATAAAATCCTACCTTTGCACGAGTTTTTGAATCTTAAATCTTAAATTTTAAATAAACAACAATCATGATCGAAAAAATCACATCATCGCAACAAGCTATGGACCTGGAAGCCAAGTACGGTGCCCATAACTATCACCCGCTGCCGGTCGTCCTCGCCAAAGGTAAGGGCGCCAAAGTGTGGGACGTCGAAGGCAAAGAGTATTTCGACTTCCTGTCGGCTTATTCCGCCGTCAACCAAGGCCACTGTCACCCGAAAATCATCAAGGCCATGACCGACCAGGCCGAGCGCCTCACCCTCAGCAGCCGCGCCTTCTATAACGACGCTCTTGGCGTGTGGGAAAAATATGTGACTGAATATTTTGGCTACGACAAGGTGTTGCCCATGAACTCGGGCGCCGAAGCCGACGAGACAGGTCTGAAGCTCGCCCGCCGTTGGGGTGTCGTCAAGAAGGGTATCCCGAACGATAAGGTGAAGATTGTGTGCTGCGAAGGTAACTTCCACGGCCGTACCATTACCATCATCACGATGAGTAACGACCCCGAGTCGTATGCCAACTACGGCCCCATGACTCCCGGTTTCATCCGCATCCCTTACAACGATCCCGACGCTCTGGAGCAAGTGCTGGCTAAGGAAGGCAAGGAGATCGCTGGTTTCCTGCTGGAGCCCATCCAGGGTGAAGCTGGTGTCTACGTGCCGGATGATGGTTACCTGAAGAAGTGCTACGACATCTGCAAGAAGTATAACGTGCTGTTCATGGCCGACGAGGTGCAGTGCGGTATCGCCCGTACGGGTAAGATGCTGGCTTGCGACCACGAAGGCGTGCGCCCCGACATCCTCATCCTGGGTAAGGCCCTCGGTGGTGGTGTGGTGCCGGTCTCCTGCGTTTTGGCCGACGACGACATCATGTTGAACATCAAGCCCGGTGAGCACGGTTCGACCTTCGGTGGCAATCCCATCGCTGCCCGTGTGAGCATCGCCGCCCTTGAAGTTATCAAGGAAGAGCACCTCATGGAGAACGCTGAGCGTCTTGGTAAGATCTTCCGCGAGGAAATCGGCAAGATCAAGAGCCCGATGATCGAGAAGGTGCGTGGTAAAGGTTTGTTGAACGCCGTCATCATTAAGCCCAAAGACGGTAAGGAAGCTTGGGACGTGTGCCTCAAGATGCGTGACCTCGGCCTGCTGGCCAAGCCCACCCATCAGCATATCATCCGTTTCGCTCCGCCCTTGGTCATCACTGAGGCCGAGCTTCGCGAAGCCATCGAAATCATCAAGAAGGCCATCGCCTCGTTCGAATGATGAAACGAAAGAAAAAGCCCACCGCTTGGTGGGCTTTTTTTATTTGATTGGGATTTCCTTGAAGATGGCCTCAACGGCATCCTCGTATTCCTTCAGCGCATTAAGTTTCTTTATTTTTCGCCAAACCATCTGCGGCTCTTCAAAGCTGTTCATCAGATACGACCACAGCTCCTTCATGCGCCCCAACACCTTAGGGCTGCCACCGGCATGGTGCAGGCGGTCTTCATACAGGTCGATGACGTAATTGTGAAGACGTTCCGTTTTGTCGTGGGTGGGTGCTGTGTCGTTTTTAATCTGTTCAGCCAAGAACGGGTTCACCAAAATGCCTCGTCCCAACATAAACTGCTCAACAGTTTTGCAGGCTCCTGAACCTGTCGAAGGACCGTCATTCAGAATACCATTAATCCTTACAAAACTTTCCACCGAAACGATATCGCCATTATACACCAACGGCGCTTTTATGGAAGGCATCAAAGCCTTAAAGCGTTCCACGTCGGCTTCACCCTTGTATAGCTGCTTTCCGATGCGCGGATGGATGACCAGTTCGCTCAAAGGATACTTGTTGAAGATAGGGATGATGGCATCAATCTCCTCCGGGTTGAAATATCCAAGGCGGCACTTCACACTGAACTTCATGTTGATTTCGTCGAAAACCCTATCAAGCATATCTTCCACCTTGTCGGGGTAGGGCAGGAGCCCACTGCCACGTTTCTTGTTGGCCACGCGGGGAAACGGACAACCCATGTTGAGGTTGATTTCCTTGTAGCCCAGTTGCTGGCATTGCTTGGCGAAACGCAGGATCTCCTCCGCGTCGGTGCTGAGGATCTGGGGTGTCAGTGTTTCCACGTCGTTACATCCTGGGTCGATTTCCTCGCCTTGCAGGTTTTTGGCGTGTTCTTCCTTGTGTATGCCTGTGAAGAACGGCGTGTAGAACTTGTCGATGCCGCCGAAATGCCGCTTAAACACGTTGCGGAAGGGTGCATCGGTGATGCCTTGGAAAGGACCTAAAGAGAGGAAGACCTGGTTCATTTTTTCTTTCTGGTACCAGTGGCTTTGACGGCTTTTCTGTTCTTTCCGAGGTCGAATAGCGACTTGGCTATCCAAGTGATGAGCAACACAAAGGTAAGGTAGACGGCAATGCGACTGAGATAATCGCCATGCTTCGCGTAGAAGGTCACCTTCGTGTTGGCTTTCAGCGTCTCCTTGATGGCTGTAGGCACCCAATATTCGGTCTGTTGCAGCACGTCGCCGCGTTGATTGAAGAATCCTGAGCGACCCGTGTTGGCTGAACGTGCGATGCAACGGCGGTTCTCTATGGCACGCAGTTTCGAGAACTCGAAGTGCTGCCTATAACCCGGGGTGTCGCCCCACCAGCCGTCGTTGGTAATGACGAAGAGCAGGTCGGCGCCTTTCTTGCAGAACGAACCGACGTATTCGCCGAAAGCCGACTCATAACAGATGGCTGCGCCAACTTTGTGGTCGCCAAATGACATTACCTTGGCTTCGGGGTCGGTCTTCAAGGTGCCGCGCGCAATGCCCATAGTGAGGCTGTAGTTTTTCAAAAAGCCCATCCATTCGGGGATGGCCTCCACGCCAGGTGTGAGTTGCGACTTGTTGCGGTGCTGCATGTTTACGGTGTCGATCAGCAGGGCGGAGTTGTGACAATAGTAATAACGGTTGAGCCCCGCTTCACGTGCAGGGAAATCGTCTTCCATGCCCTCGGGTACCCACTCCATGGTAGTGCCACCGATGACAAAGGCGAACTGCGGGAAGCGTTGAACATAGTCATGCAGTGTCTTCAACGAGCGAGAGTCACTAGTCCTGTCAAGCCATATGCCTTCCTGGATGGCCGACTCGCTGCTGACCACAAATCGGGTGTTGGGCGAGAGGAGGGGTAGTGACAGGTTGATATTATTTTGTATGACTTGTTGGTCAAACTGATGGTCGAACTGTTCGTTCCACGGGTCGCAGTTCTGCTGCACGACGACGACTTCGGTGTCGGTGCCTTGGTCTTCATAATGTTTGTAGACCTGTGTGCTGAGGATGATGGGGAGGAGAACCACAACCACTTCGCAGCCGATATTAATAAGGAGCGGCTTAGTCTCTCTCAACTTGAAATACTGAATAATATTGGCAATCAGTATGTTGACCAACAAACCCCAAAGCGTTCCGCCGGCCACGCCCGTGTATTCGTACCATTGTATCCATTCGTGGCTTGTGGAAAACACGTTGCCGAGGTTGAGCCAAGGCCATTTGGCGGCCCAAAGATAGGTGAGCATTTCAAATGCCATCCAGTAGGGGATGAGGAAGAAATTGCCCATAGGGTTGTTGCAGACCTTCTTCTTCGTAAAGTGAAACACGATGAAGACAGTGGCCATAAACAGCGCGTTCAGCACCCATGCGGCGATGGCGGCGGGAGTGGCATTCCAAACCCACCATGTGGTGGCCACATTCCAGACGAGGAAGGCTAGAAACGACAGCCAAAACAGCTTGCCCCTCTCGCCTTTTGCGACGCGGTCCTCGAGCAACAGCAAGGGGACGAATCCGATAAATGCCAGCGGTGCGATGCCCCATGTTGGCCAGGCTGCTGTGAGCAGTCCTCCGGTCAACAAGGCCATGATGATGTTGTATGTCTTATGCCCTTTCGCTCCATGCGATGATACGGAAGCTTGGCTTTTCTTTTTTCTCGTCATAGGATTCAGAAAATTTGCGCAAAAGTACGAAAAAATGATGTCTCACAGCAACAACAAAAAAAGCCAGACATCGTCTGGCTTCTGTTTTACGTGGTACCGACGGGAATCGAACCAGTGACACGAGGATTTTCAGTCCTCTGCTCTACCAACTGAGCTACGGTACCTCCGTTTTTGCGCTGCAAAAGTACGACTTTTTTCTTTTGCGTCAAGGAAAAATCTTTAAAATCAACAATTTTTTTGCTTTTTAAAATCTTTCTTATTGAAATTCAATGAGATACAAAACATAGGATATAAAATAGGCAATAAAAACTTGCTCAAAGAGTTAAAAAATCGGATATTTGCACGCTCAAAAGAGCGCGCGTAAGATTTTACTTATGAGAAATGTATTGTTGAAAAGCATTATAATGTTGCTGTTTGCGGCTGGTCTCAGCATTGATGTGATGGCCCAGGCGGATGTCGATTCTCCTTATTCACTTTTTGGAGTGGGGCAGGTGAGAGACAAATCGATGAATGCCAGACTACAAGGTATGGGCGGAACGGCCAATGCCTTATACGGAGGAGGTATGATCAATGCCGAGAATCCGGCTTCCTATGCGAAGATTGACTCGTTGGCATTCCTTTTCGACGCAGGTTTGTATTTCAAGTCGTCGACGTTCAGCACTTCCAACCTGTCCGAGAAGTCGGCCAATGCTTCCTTCGATTATGTGTCGATGGCTTTTGGCGTGATGCCTTGGTGGCGTATGGCTCTGGGCGTGCAGCCTTATAGTACCTCAGGCTATACCATGCTTGTCAAGTCAAGTGTGCCTGAAGTGGGTAACATCGCCACACGTTTCAAAGGTGCAGGCGGTCTCAATCAGGCCTTCTTGGGCAATGCCTTCAAGATCGGGAAACATGTGGCTGTTGGAGCCAACGTGCATTACGTGTTTGGTGATACCCAGACGGAGACCACTCTTTATTTCCCTGACTCGGCTTATTACATCGGAACCCGTCGCAGTGTTGACTTGATGGTCAGTTCGTTCATGTTTGATTACGGTGCACTTTGCAACTTCGATGTTGCCAACGATATGCATTTAAGCCTTGGTTTGACGTATACTCAGAAGGTCAGGCTCAAAGGCAAACAGACCCTTTTTGTCCGTTCTTTTGAGGAAGACATCGACACGGGAGTGGAATTTGTCATTGACACGGTATCCAACCAAACCAATAGCACGAAGATCACCATGCCGCAAGGCTTGGGCTTTGGCGTTGCCCTTCAAAAGGACAACCGCTGGACCCTTGGTGCCGACTTCAACTGGATGCAATGGTCGAAGTTTGCCCGCGAAGGGGCAAGTGATGTGCTTCAGGACGCTTGGAGCGTGAGTGCCGGCGGCGAGTTCATCCCGCGCCACACCTCTGTGACGGGCTATTTCTCGCGTGTCGCCTATCGCATTGGCGGCTTCTATGAGCGTGGCTTTATTTGCCTCCCCGGCAACGATGGCGGCGAACATCATATTAATAAGGTGGGCTTTACCGCTGGCATGTCATTGCCGCTGCCCAAGACCCTCTCGAAGGTTAACCTTGCCCTTGAAGTCGGGCAGTATGGCACCCGCGAGGCCGGCTTGATACAAGAACGTTATCTGAAGGTGAATGTAGGCGTTTCGGTGTATGAGCGCTGGTTTATGAAGCGCAAATACAAATGATTTTCCGCAGGGAAACATTTTGGAACGATATTTGAATATAGCGTAAACAAGTCAAACAATTAAAATAAGAAAGAGATGAAAACGAAAAGATTTTTGGTGATTGCCGTCATGATTGGAATGGCAATGAGTGTAAACGCCCAAGAGGCATCGGAGTCAAAGTATGGCGCCGATAGCGTCGCCTGCGTGACCAACCTCTCCATCTACGGAGAAGCTTACAAACAGTGGGAGTCGAATAAGTTCGCCCCCGAATCCATCAGCATGGAAATGGTCAAGGCTTGGAGAGAGGTGTTTCTCAACTGCCCCCGCGCAAGCCAGTTGATCTACACGAGAGGTGAAAAGATCATGGACTATTTCATCCGCACCAACCCGAAGGACAAGGACGCCTACATCGACACCATCTGCATGATGATGGACAACCGCGCCAAGTACTTCCCGGTTGATCCCAAGACGGGTGGCTCTCAAGTGGCCAACATCATGGGCCGTAAAGGTCTTCTCATCTACACTTATAATAAGAACCGTTATGAAGAGGCCTACAACGTCCTGAAAGATGCCGTCGCCATGGATCCCTCGCAGCTGCAGGGTGCCTACATCGACGCTTACTTCAAGGCCACCATCGACATGGTGAACAACGACAAGGCCGAGAAGATGACGGTCATCAATGTCTATCAGGAACTCAGTGAGGTGCTCGATAACAATATCGGTGCCCTGGCCGAAACGGAGGCCGAACTGGTCGCTGCCAAGGAAGACGCTGAAGCCTCAGGTGATGCCGACGCTGTATCTGGCTTCGACAAGCAGATTGAGAAGAACGAGAAGAACATCAACATCAACAAGGGTGTGAAGAGCAACCTCGACAACCTGTTCCAGCCCTATGCCTCGTGCGAAGACCTGATCAAGGTGTTCAGCGCCAAGATGAAGGAAACGCCCGACGACGTGGTGCTCCTCAAGCGCATCACCACCATCTTGGATAAGAAGGACTGCACCGATTCGAAGCTCTTCTTGGACGCTGCCGTCAGACTCAACGAGCTGGAGCCCAGCCCGGAGGCTTCCTACAGCTTGGGTGTCAAGTTCTTCAAGGATAGAAAATGGAGCGATGCCGCCACCTTCTTTGAGCAGGCCACCAAGACCGACAACAACGACCGTAAGTATCGTGCCTATCGTAACCTGGGTATGTGCTACGAAAACATGGGCAGCCTGTCGCGTGCACGTGACATCTACAGAAGAGCCGCTCAGGTTGACCCGACCAACGGCGAGCCTTACCTCCTCATCGCCATGCTGTATGCTAGCAGCGCCAAGCAGTTCAGCGGCGAAATCGAAAGCAAGGCCGTGTTCTGGGCAGCTGTCGACAAGTGCTTGAAGGCTAAGGCTATCGATCCTTCATGCGCTGACAAGGCCAACGGTCTGATCCGCGCCTACACCGCCGCCTTCCCGTCGATGGAAACCATCTTCTTCAACGACTACAGCGAAGGCCAGTCCTTCAACGTGGGTGGATGGATCGGCGAAACGACGACCATCAGAGCTAAGAAGTAATTGAAAAACATCCTGAAAATAGGAATCATACTCAACATCACAGCCTTCATGGCTGTGATGTTGTTTTCGTGTTCTAACCCCGATGCGCTGGTGCAAGCCATGGGGTCCGACGACACGCTGTCGGGCATCATTGCCGATAGCGTGGTTTTCTATCGTAGCGACTCGGGTATGGTCAGCATCGAACTGCGTACACCCCGCATGGTCCGTATGGAGACGGAAGATGAAATCATGGAGTTTCCTCTGGGCTTCGACGTGTATATGTACGACAAACAGCAGAAGAAGACCGAATTGCATGCCGATTATGGAAAGAGCTATGGTAAGACCGGCTTGATTGAGGCACAAGGCAATGTGGTCGTGAAGAACTTTGGCAGCGACGAGACCATGTATTCCGATAAGCTGTTTTGGTATCAGAACATAAAGATGCTCTACACACGGTCGCATGTGAAAATCGTTACGCCCGACAAACAAATCGAGGCCGACAGTTTGGTTGCCAAGGAGGATTTCTCGGAATATACCATGTATTCGGGCAGTGCCTTGCTCGACATTGATGAGGAGGAATGACCATGAATAGCTGGATTGTCGTTGCGGTTTCCCTGTTTTTCTCCGCCCTGTGCTCGGGTCTTGAGATTGCCTTCAATAGCATCAACCGCCTGCAGCTGGAGGTCGAGTTGACCAAGAATTCGTTTTCCGCCAAGCTGATCAGCCTGTTTTTCAAGAACCAGTCGCGTTTCATCACCTCGCTGCTGCTGGGCAACAACATCGCCCTTATCATCTATGGCATGAGCATGTCGCAACTGCTCGACGCACCCGTCAACCATTGGTTGCAGTACATTGCATTCGACAACGACTTCATGGTGCTGCTGGTGAAGACCATACTAGCCACCTTGTTGGTGCTGCTGGTGGGCGAGTTTCTGCCCAAGATGTTGTTCCGCATCAACCCCAACGCCATCTTGTCGTTTTTCGCTTTCCCGACCTTTGTCTGCTATTGTCTTTTCTATCCCTTGACCCTGTTGTATACTGGCATCTCGGAGTTTGTCATCCGTTACGTGCTACGTATGAAGGTCGACAGCCAGGAATACAAATTCAGCACCGTCGATTTGAACGATTATATTTCGGAATATGCTGACCAAGAGGAAGCCGACGAAGACATGCAGCAGGAAATACAATTGTTCCAGAATGTCATGGAATTCCGCTCGGTGAAGTTGCGTGAGTGCATGGGCCCACGCAATGAGATCGAGTCGGTGAAGCTGACCGATTCGCTGGAGACCGTGAAAGCCCGTTTCGAAGAAACCAAACACTCCAAACTGATCGTGATTGGCGAGAGCATCGACGACATAGTGGGTTATGTGCATCTCAACGATGTGGTACGCGCCATTGCGGGCCACAAAGAGGTGACCCTGTCGGACTTGGTCCGTCGTATTGATTTCTTCCCCGAGACCTATACGGCCGACCGTTTGCTGAAGCATTTCATCCAGAAGCGACAAGGTGTGGCCGCAGTCGTCGACGAGTTTGGCGGTACAGCCGGCATCGTCACCATGGAGGATGTGGTAGAGGAGATTTTTGGCGAGATTGATGACGAGTATGACGTGGAAGAGGAAAAGGAGGAGGTCATTGACGACAACACTTTCGTTTTCTCTGCCCGACTTGAAATAGATTATCTCAACGACACCTATAAACTCGACTTGCCCGTTTCCGACGATTATGAGACACTGGCCGGCATGATTTTGCATTATTGTGAGAGCATTCCCGAACAAGATCAGGTGCTCGAAATAGGCCAATATCGCATCAAAATCCTCAAAGCATCCAACATGAAATTGGACGAAGTTGAATTAAAAGTCGTTAGTAAATAATTGAATACCAATTTATTACATTGGTTCAAACTATGCTTTTTAGGGTTTTTTGAAAGAAAAATCAAACATTTATCCCTGCGCGTCGAAATCTTTACTAAATTTGCACGCTCAAAAATGAAGTTTAATAGTTAATAGATCAATAGAATTATGGCAGCAATTGAAAAAATCAGAAGACACTCCGGATTGTTAATTGCAATCATCGGTCTCGCATTGTTAGCGTTTGTCTTACAAGACCTTTTCCAGAGTCAGGGAAGAAGCACCGGTCCCACTGTTGCAGTGGTTGACGGCGACAAGATCCCGGTGAGAGACTATGAGCAATTGAAGGAAAAGAATCTTGAAAGCAGAAGGTCTTCAAGCAACACCAACAACCTCTCTTCCGCTGAAACCTACAGCATCTACAACAACACCTTGGAACAGATGATCAAGGACAACCTCATGGGCAAGGAATATGAAGCCGCTGGTATCGGCGTCACCTCTGAGGAACTGCTCGACCAGATGACTGGCGACAACCCGCACCCTTGGATCGTCCAGAGCTTTGGCGACGGCAATGGCAACTTCGACAGAGAGCGCGTGAACGAGTATCTCCAGAACCTGAATAATCTCCCCGCCGAGTACTACGATCGTTGGATCGAATTTGAAAGAGAATTGAAGGCCAACCGTTTGGAGACCAAGTTCGACAACCTGGTAAAGGCTTCCTATTTCCTTCCTACCGCTTTGGCCGAGAAATACTACGAGATCAAGAATAGAAAGGCTTCGGCAGACGTCATCGCTCTGCGTTATTCCACGATTCCCGATTCAACGGTGGTGGTCACTGACGCCGACAACAAGGCTTTCTACGAAGAGAACAAATACCGTTATGAGACTGACGAGCGCCGCGACATCGAGTATGTGGTGTTCGATATCAAACCGTCGTTGGAAGACCGTCAGGAAGCCCTGAAGTATGTGCAGGACATGAGAAACGACTTCCAAGCCACCGACAATGTGATCAACTTCGTCAACGCCAACTCCGATCTGCGTTACGACAGCACTTGGGTGGGCAAGAACGATGTCTCTGAATCCGTCCAAAAGGCCGTCTTCGAGAATGGCAATGGCGTGGGTTATGTGTATGGCCCTTACGAGAGCGAGGATGCTTTCAACTTGGTTCGTATCGTTGATATGCAGAACCGCCCCGACTCCCTGATGGCCAGCCATATCCTGATCCCCTTCAAGGGCGCTTACAACAGCCAAGACACCATCAGCAAAGAAGCCGCCGAGGCTAAAGCCAACGAATTACTGGCTCAGCTGAAGAGCGACGCCAAGAACGAAGAACTGTTTGCCGAGCTGGCCAAAGCCAACTCGACCGACCCGGGTTCGAAAGACAAGGGCGGCGACCTCGGCTGGTTCACCGATGGTCAGATGGTTCCCACTTTCAACGATTTTGTGGTGAACAACCCCGTCGGCACCATGGGTGTTGTTGAGTCCCCCTATGGTTACCATATCATTAAGGTGACCGACAAGACCCAACCTCAGCCCAAAGCCCGTCTGGCTTACCTGACCCACGAAATTATCTCCAGCACCAAGACCTATCAGTCTATCTATGCTGAAGCCAATAAGTTCGTCACCGAGAACAGAACCTATGACCAATTCAACAAGGCCATCGAAGAACAGGGTCTCACCAAGCGCAGCATGCCTAAGATGAGCAAGTCAACCTATCAGATCGCTGGTATCGACAACCCGCGCGAAATCGTCCGTTGGGCTTTCGACGAGAAGACCAAGAAGGGTGATGTTTCTGAAAAGATCTTCGAACTTGACAACATGTTGGTTGTGGCTGCTCTGACGGGTGTGATTCACGAGGGTTATGCTCCTATGGACGCTGTCATTGAACAGGCCAAGTACCAGATCCTCAACAAGAAGAAAGGCGAGCTGGCCGTTGAGAAGCTGAAGGCTTGTGGTAACGATGTGACTAGAATGGTCAATGAATTGGGTGCCGAGTCCACCTCGGTCTCCGATATCACTCTCGATTCCCGCGTGCTGAGCAACTTTGGTGTCGAAGCCGACATCATCGGTACCCTGCTCGGTATGAAGGAAGGTGAAGAGGTTGGTCCTGTCGCCGGCAACAGCAGCGCTTTCATCATCAAGAACGTGAAGTTCAACCAGCCTGCACCTCTTACCGACTACTCTGACATCATCAGAGAGAAGACCAGCCAGTTCACCAATAAGGTCGGTGGCGGCGCTGTGTACAATGCCATCAGAAACCAGGCTAAGATCAAAGACAACAGAACTGAGATTTTCTAATCTAAACAGTACAGCGTTGTTTCCATAATATGAGGTGCGTCGGTTTCTTCGACGCACCTTTTTTTCGCTTCAGTATACTAAACAGTAGGAATTATCGTTTTATCTTCGACGAATTAATACAACAAAGCATATGAAAAAACTTACTTTTTTGATTGTTGCAGCTGTGGCTTTTGCCTTTGTCGGCTGCCGTAAACCCGTTACGGTTTCCTTCTCTACCACAACTCAGGAGATGGATGCCCAAGGGGGTAGTTTTGAAGTGGTACTGACGTCAAACGGAGAGTGGAGCATCAGCGAGACCTCCGATTGGATTACCGTCGACCCGCATTCGGGCAATGGAGGCGCAACGTTGACCGTCAATGTGGAGAATTATATGGGTGCTGAAGCCCGCCAGGGAATCATTAAGGCCACGACGAAGGACAATAGCGCCGAGTTGACCGTGACCCAACGTGCACCGATGTATTATGTCGTTGTCAATCCGACCTCAATTGCTTGTGGCCCCGAGGGAGGTGAATATAGTGTTCAGGTGACTTCAAATATCGAGTGGGAAGTCACAGCACCTCAATGGATAAACTGCTCGGTAACGACTGGGGTTAATAACGAGGTGGTTACCTTGAGCATCAGTCCTATCGCAGGTGAAATGGCCAATACGCGCGAGGGTGATGTGGTTATTGGCAATGCTGCCATGGCTACGGCTACAGTTCATGTCGTGCAGACCATTAATCCTGTGTTAGGTATTACAGTCACACCCAACATCATTGGCTTTGAGTGCACGGGCGAAACCAAAACGGCGCTTGTCTCCACGGAAGACAGTTGGACTGCCTCCACCGAAGCCGATTGGGTCACGCTGAGCATGACCGAAGGTACTGGCGACGCTACCGTTAGCGTGACCGTGGGCGAGAATCCCGTTTATGTAGATCGTCAAGCCTTGGTTGTCTTTACTACAGCAGGAGATGCTCAAGCTATGCTTACCATCAAGCAAGAAGCCTCACCCGACCCGCATTTCCTTGAAGTCGATCCGCATTCTTTCCAGTTTGGGAAAGAAGGTGGTCAGCAGACCATTAATGTCGGCTGTGATACGGATTGGGTGTTCGAAATCAACGAAGAATGGCTGTCGGTTTCACCGCAAACGGGTTCGGGTAACGCAACGGTTACGATTACCGCACTCCCCAATACTGTGATGGAACCACGTGAGGCCCACTTCAAGTTGAAGTCAAACGGTTTGGTCGAAGTGCTGTCAGCCACTCAGGAAGCGGGTGACGAACAGGTTTGGGTCGAACTCTCGCCCGACACCCTTTACGTTGCCTATACAGGTACCACAAGCGCAGCCATCGAGGTGACTTCCAATTCGTCATGGATGTTGGCGGCATCGGATTGGATTTCCAATGTCCCCGCACAAGCGATGCAAGGCAACGCAACGGTTTATCTCATCGTCGACCAGAATTCAAGCGAAGAGCCTAGAATTGGTTTTGTCAGCGCTTCTCATAACGGGCAAGTGATGGATGAGATCGTTGTGGTCCAGGAAGGCAAGCCCGATCTGCTTGAGACCGACATTACCGAAATGGACGTCAGACCCGAAGGCGCTGATTTCACTTTCCACGTGACTTCTAACCAAAACTGGCTGGTGGTCACTGATGTGGATTGGATGAGCTGTTCGCCTACCTCTGGCTTTGGCTCAAAGGATGTGACGGTGACAGTTCAGCCTTTAGCAGGACCAAGGCCTCGTACAGGCGTGATTCGCATCAAGGCAGAATCAGGAAAGACCGTGTCTATAACGGTCACGCAAAATCCTTAATAAACTAAAAAGAAAGAGGGGAGCGACGCTCCCCTCTTTCTTTTTTATGGTACGTGGATTCTACTTAGAACCCCATCCCGAACCAATACCAGAACTTGTTTTCCATTTCCTTCCAGGCTTGGCGTGTTGAAGCGGCGAAGTCGGTGGTGTATTGGTTAAGGAGTTCGGTGGCTTCCTTTTTCTTGCCTTCGGCGATTAGGGCTTTGGCTCTGCCTTCAACAGCGGGAATCTCGTCGAATGCCTTTTGCTCGAAACGGTTGGCTGTGCCAAGCAGGGTTTCTTTGGTGCGGCCCCATTGCACGGTAGCCAGCTTGTTGGCCTTGCGATAGTGCCAAATCCAAGCCTCGTCGCGGTAACGCAGCTGACCACATTTGTCGAAGCCTTCAGGCAGGGTAGTGGAACCAGAGAAGATGGGGATGCGTGGGCTTTGTCCAGGGTTGTCGCAGGCCATCCAGCAGATGGCACCGATTTCATCTGGCATCCAACTGCGGCATTGGATGATATGGTGGTAGCTGCTCCATGCCACGGCCACAGTGCGTTGGAAGTTGATGGTGCCAGGAGCGAGGTAGTTAATGGTGTTCATCATAGCGCTGCCCACCCAAGGGTTGGCAATGGGGCTGATGATGGTGTCGTCAACCACACCGTCGTCGGTGCGTTTCTTGGCGACCATCTTCACGTTGCGTGTCATGTCCATGTCGGTGCCCTCGTAGGTGCTGCGGAAGAGTTCCATCACCTTGCGCACATCGACATTTTCATCGGGTTTCACGGAGAAAGGTAGCTCGGGCATGTCGCGGTTGAGGTTCAGCGAGGGAGCCAGCTGGCTGAGGATGAAGAACTCGCGGTCGCTGTAGTTCTTGCCACCGCCATAGGAGGAACGGAAAGCCTTCCAGAAGACGAAGTCGCCCTTGCCGTCCCAAAGGCCATATTTCTTTGCTACGGCCTCGCAGTTTTCGGAGCAATAAAAGTCCTTGCTCTTGCGCTCCAGCTTGCCTATGCGGGCGATATTGGCCGAAACGCCCACTTCGTCGTCGGGGATACGTTTGGCCGCCCATACGCCACCGATTTTGTCGGGGCCTTCGCCGAGGATTTCCATCTGCCACACTTCGTTCTTGTCGGCGATGGTGATGCACTCGCCTCCGTCGCCATAGCCGTATTCCTTCACCAGTTTACCGATGAGTTGGATGGCATCGCGGGCATTGTCGCAGCGCATGAGGGCCACGCGCTCCAGTTCCTCGATCATGAACATGCCTTTGTTGTTGACCAAGGTGTCGGGACCGGAGAAAGTGGTCTCGCCGATGGCCAATTGTTTCTCGTTGAGGCAGGGATAGGCGGTGTTGAGGTAGGCATAGGTGTGCTCCACTTGGGGGATTTCGCCAGCGAGTTCCACTTTGCGGTTGTCGAAGGGGTCTTCGGTGTGCATGGTGCCTTTATAGACCTTGTGCATTTCACCTTTTTCATGGTCTTCGGCGGCTTCCCAGCGCATCCAGGTGCGGTAGCGGCCATCGCAGGTATGGGAGGTGATGACGGAGCCGTCGGTGGAGGCTTTCTTGCCCACCATGATGCTTGTGCAGTTGGCGCCGACGCGTTGTTCGTTTTCGTCTTGAGCCATGGCGCCGAGGCCGATGAGCAGAAGACCAGAAAGGAGTAGGGACTTGATTTTGAACATAATTATACTTTTAGAAAGATTTCTCGTTTGGAGGTTCCAAAAATAGGAAAGAAAACGGTTTGTCGGGGTGTTTTACTGATTATTTTTCTGAAAATGTTGCACAAATCGGATTATTGTCTAATTTTGTGGGCAGTAAACATCATAAAATAGGCATTATGAAAAAGTTAGTACTACTTGTTGGGCTTGTTGTCCTTTCAATCGGAGCCTTTGCGCAAAGTAAAGGTGAAATGTATGTTGTTACAAATGTTGATGCGTCGATGGGTAAGTTCTCATCATACGAGTTTTATAACAATCAAACGACGCAATTGTCACAACAGCCTATGAATACCGAATTCGGTTTAGGAATCGGTTTTGGCTATTTCGTGGCTGATGGTTTTCGCATCGAACTCGCTGTCTCTGGCTATTCAATTCAATCTCCTCGTGAGAAAGTGTCTACAGTGTGGTTGAATAACATCAACAGAGGCATTACGCTCAACCCTAACATTTCATATTATTTCCAGCTTGCAGACCGATTCTACTATACCCCTGAGGTTGGTGTCAGTTTCGATCTTGGGAAATACACGCATGAAGAATCGAGTTATCAATCGTCATCATATCCTTATAGAGGCTTTTATTTGTATGCCAATTTGTTGGCTTTCCAATTTAAGGTAACCCCAAGATTCTCGATGGGTGTGGTCGCTGGAGATTTACAATATGGTAGTCTGAAGTATTATTATACGGGCGAGCCATTCTATGAGAGCGAATCATTTAGGTTCAGGTGGAATAGTGGCTCAATTGCAGCGTATTTCTATTTCTAATTTATTCCCAGAACAATTCCTCGGCCACGCCGTCGGCGAAGAGCATCTGCTTGTCGGTGAGGTAGAGGAATTCGCGTGTTTGTGAGAGCCTGCCTTGGGCAATCAAGGGTTGGGCGTGTTGTTCGCAATAGGTGGAGAAACGTTCACCCATCTCGCGTTTGAGCCATTTCAAATCGATGCCCCAATGCGTGCGCAGGCGCAGCATAACGTACTCGTCGTATTGCTGCTCCAGAGAGAGGATTTCTTTTTCGTAAAAGGGCCCTTCGACAGGCTCAGGGACCCTGACGCAATAACGTTCAACGCTGGAAACATTCCATTGCCGAGAAGTTCCATCGAAGGAATGTGCCGAAGGTCCGAAACCAATGTATGGTGTTCCGAACCAATAGCTGGCGTTATGCTTCGAGTGCATCCCCCGATTTACAGAAATTAGAAATCTCATAATGCAAATAACCGTTTTCGGCGGCACGTTGGCTGAGGATTTCATAATCGCGCAAGGCATCCTCCTCGTTGACAGGCTGCACCTTGCCCAATTCGATTTGTTTGGTTAAAATGGCATTGGGTTCCAAAGTAAGTGCGTAGGCCGAGAGGTGGGGGAGGTCTAATGCAAAAAAGAGGTCAAGGTTGCGGTTCCATTGCTCGGCGTTTGATGTGGGCAGACCATAAATGAGGTCGATGCTGATGTTACTGAAGCCCGCTTGTTTGGCCCAATCGATACATTGTCGGGCGTGATGTGAGTCATGGCGACGGCTCAGATACTTCAAGTCATTGTCGAAAAAGCTCTGGATACCGATGCTGAGCCTGTTGACCCCAAGCTGTCGCAAACCTTCGAGGTATGCCAACGACAGCGTGTCGGGATTGGCTTCAAGGGTGATTTCAGCGTTTTCGGCGACGGGATACGTCTCCTTAATAAGGTGCAGCAGCTCGCCGATTTCCTTTATGGATAGTAAGGAAGGCGTACCACCGCCGAAATAGATGGTGTTGATGGGAGGGGTGTGATGGCTCTGCAAAAGCGAAGGAGATTGCGGGTCAAGCCCGCAATGACTCCTTTGCTTTAAGTAATCCTTTCGTGCAACAATCTCCGCTTTCAAAGCCTCCCAAAACTGCTCTTTCAGTTTCAAGGATGGCAGCGAATAGAACCCGCAATAGGCACATTTCGAATTGCAGAAAGGAATATGGATGTAGATGCCAGCCATCTTACTTTTCGATAACCAGTTTCACGGTCTTTTCTCCTTCAGTGGTCTTGATGCGGATAAAATAGATGCCGTTTTTCAGGTGACCGATGTTGATTGTCTCATAGTTTTCGTTGACGTTCAACACACTTTGCCCCATGATGTTAAACACCTCTACTTCGGTGAGACCAGCGCCTTCGACGTGAAGTATGTTCTTGGCAGGGTTTGGATAGACCTTGGCTTCCTTGCTGTATTCTGGGACGGCATCAGGAATTAACTCTATCGAAAGTGGGGCGCAGGCCGACTCGCAGTTATCGTCGAACACAGCGATGACGACGTATTCGTAGGTTTGGAAGAACTCAACTTCGAAATCCATATATTCCGGCGTTTCCAAGAATTCTTGCAGGAGCTCGCCATTCTTCTGGATGAGGTAGCCTAACAGGTTGCCTGTTGAGCCAGGTTCGGGTTCGGTCCAGTGTAGATACACTTGTGATACGTCGCCGCCGGTTTCTGCCTCCAAATCGCGGACAGGATTGCAGCTGACGACCACCTCTTCTTCGCGAATCCAGCCCATACGGTCGTTACTGCCTTTGTAAGTGCCATAGACAAGGTTTTCAACAGGTTGGTTCAAGGCATAGGCGGTCACATATAAGGGGTCATCGGGTGAGAAGTTCTGGACATAGGTCAAGGTGACGATTTCTAAGTTGCCGTCTCCGTCGATGTCGCCGAAATTGGCACCGTTCATATAGGAAAGACCTTGCGGGCGGAGCGGAAAGCCTTCGGTTACCTCGGTGCCGTCCATCTCCCACGCACGGATGTAGCCTTGTTCGCCATCCATCAGGTTGAAGTCGGTGATGATTTCGTTCTCGCCGTCGCCGTCGATGTCGGCCACGGAAATGAAACCTTCGACTCCGGAAGTCAAGTTAAGCGGAAATCCAGGAGCTATGTTGCCGCTCATATCGTATTGGTAGAACACGTTGCCTTCGCCAGAGACACCCATGAAGATGGCGTATTGGTCGCCGTTTTTGACAACCGTCGGGGCGGAGTAGGTCCAATAGGAGACGGGTTTAGGCCATCCCGTTCTGTATTCGCCCGTGTGGGCATCGCGCACATAATGGTTTGGGTTGTCGCCATGACAGGCGCCAACGATGCTCCAGTTGCCATCGCCTTCGAAGTCAACAACGAGCGGCGATTGATAGGAGTATTTGTAGGCTTCTTCGCTGTCCACCCTATATATCTCTTCGCCAGTATGACTGACGCAATACAAAGCGGTGGTTGTTGAAACAAACATCTCAAGGGAACCGTCACCGTCGATGTCGGCCACGGTGGGAGTGAAAGCAGGTGTAGAAGGCAGTTCGAAGGGGAAGCCTTCGATCTCTTCGCCTTGTAGGTTCCAAGCATGGATGCCAGCTGAGATACTGGCCGAGGCCTTTCCTCGGCCGCAGAAGATGATCTCCAATTCACTGTCGTTGTTGAGGTCGGCCAAGACGGGAGCGCAGATGAGCGGGTTGTTGTTGGTGACGGTAGCCATCAAGACGTTGCCCGAAGCATCGAAGACGTTGATGCCGCCACGGGCGTTGCCATAGGCGGTAAGGGATACGATTTCAAGGATGCCGTCTTTGTTAATGTCGCCGACAGCAGCAGGATACTGGGCCATGCCTCCCACCAAAGGTTGTGTCCAAAGCACGTTGCCTTGTCCGTCGATGACGTTGATTTCCTCGTTGTGGCAGAGGATGATTTCATCGGCACCATCGTTGTTGAGGTCTGCTAAAGCCAAGCCTCGCATGGGTTTGTAGGTAGTGTTGGAACTGAAGCTCAGCGGGAAGCCAGGCATGGGTGTCAAGCCGTCGCGGCTTGCTGGCGGCAGTTGGGTAAGTACGCTTTCGGTTTTGATGATACCGTCTGTGTCAATGAAAGCCCGCGTGGCAGGTTGTTGTGCAACCAAGCCTAATGAAAAGGAGAAGAGGGCAAGCAATAGTAGTGTCTTTTTCATAGTCGTTTGTTTTAGTCAATGAAAAAGGCCGTGCCTTTTGCCGGTATTACCAGCGAATGACACGGCCATTATGGTTTTTACAGTCGAGGATTATTTATCCTTCTTGCAGCAGCAAAGACCTTTGTAGGCCAAGCCTGCCAGACCGGCACCGACGAGCGGGGCCACGATGAAGAGCCAGAGGTGGCTGAGGGCAGAACCGCCAGCGAAGATGGCTTGTGAGATGGAACGGGCAGGGTTGACGGAGGTGTTGGTCAACGGGATGCTGATGAGGTGGATGAGCACCAAGGTCAGACCGATGGCCAGACCGCCGAACTTACCGTTGGCGTGGCAACCGTCGGTGACACCGAGGATCACCATCAGGAACACGAAGGTCAGCACGCATTCAGTGATGAAGGCGCCACAAGCATTGATGTTCCAGTAGTTTTCGCCACAAGCGGCGAGGTCAGCGCCAAAGTCGTTGGCAGCGAAGTTGCCAGGGTTGATGTCGCCACATTTCACAATGGCATAGATGACTGCAGCGGCAGCGATGCCACCGATGATCTGTGCAGCCCAGTAAATCAGCATGTCTTTGAAGCTCATGCGACCATTTGCCCACACGCCAAAGCTGACGGCAGGATTCAAGTGGGCACCCGAGATGTGACCGACGCCATAGGCCATGGCCACCACGGTGAGACCGAAGGCGATAGCAACGCCCAGGAAACCGACTGCTCTGCCGGCGAAGATTGCAGTACCGCAACCGCCGAAAACAAGAACGAACGTGCCGAGAAGTTCGGCGAAGAATTTGTTACAAGTCTTCATAACTTTTTGGTTTTTAGTTAATTATTAGGTTTAATGATTTGGTTCTCATCCTATTGCTCCTCCGAATATGGTTCTTTGGAACACTGCAAATGTACAAAATAATCATCGCAATGCAATTTTTTTCGCCTTATTTTTTAGAAAACGTGAAACAGCCTATGCCTTATGGCATTACCGTGTAATCTTTGTTGGTCAGGCTCTCGGCATAGTGCTGTAAGACGGCTTTGAGATAGTCCAACTCTTCCTTTTTCGGTGTTTGACCGATGCTTTTCATTATGTTTTTCGTGTCGAAATAGAAAGTCGAGGAGTCGGTGATGCATTGGTACATCTGGTTGATGCAGTTGAATGCGATGGGATGGCGTTGGGGCTCGTTGAACACGTCGCGACCGAAAGCGAAGTATGGGCTGGTGTTTCCGACCAGACCTAATATGGTGGGCATGATGTCGAGTTGCTGTACAGTCGCGCTGTCGATGCCACGCAGGGTGGAGTCGGGCGTGTAGATGAATTCGATGATGGAAGAATGCCCTTTCATGGTGTAGGAATGCGGGTCGTAGCATAGTGGGGCCACATGGTCGGCGACGAAGACGAAGATGGTGTTGTCGAACCAAGGTGCGGTTTTGACACGCTCGAAGAACTTGCGTAGCGAGAGGTCGGTGTAGGCCACCACGCGTTGCTCCTGTGTATGCCCTTGCGGCACAATGTCGACATAGTCGGGCGGAACGCGGTAGGGATGATGTGAGGTCAGATTGAAGACAGAGGCGAAGAAAGGCTCTTGCATCTTGTCGATTTCATCGGCCATGAACTGATAGAAAGGCATGTCATAAACGCCCCAGAAAGGCTCAATCGTGCTGTCGTTGACGGGATAGACAGCCTCAAATTCGTCACGGCAATAGCAATGCTGTACCCCAAAACGCTGCGAGATTTCCTCAAAGCCCATGGAGTTGCGTTCGCTTCCGCTAAAAAACGAGGTCTGATAGCCTTGTTTGGCCAATAGCTCTGGCATGGCTTCGAAGTCGGCAAACAACTCCGGCATGGTGGCAAACGAAGTCTTAAACGACGGTATTGAGGCAAGGATGGCAGGAACCGACTCGATGGACTTCATCCCGTTAGCGTAGGCGTTCACAAAAGTGTAGCCTTCTTGCATCAGCGAGTCAAGGAAAGGTGTGCATCCCTTTTCGTTGGGATAAAGCCCGGGGTTGAGGAATTTGGAGTGCTCCTTGCTGAAACTCTCCATGATGAAGACCAACACATTGCGATGTCCTAAATCGTAAAGGCAGCTATCAATATGATGTATGGGGGAATAGACCTGTTCGATCTCTTCTGTGCTGAAGTAATTCACTTGGTCATATTCTGTGGCTTTGTCCAAGGAACGCATAAAGCAATAGGGATTGCTGAGTGTGAGCCAAGTCTTTTCGGGGGAATAGGCCGCCGCTTGTTCCATTCTTACCCACGGTCGAGTGGGGTTGAAGGTGCCTCGCATACCGCAGGCGCATAACAAGGCGACAACCACGGCGGCGATGCTGTTGTAAAGATAATAGCGTCGGTTGTTGGTGATTTTGGTGGGGTGGTATTTGATGAGCTTCCATGCCAATAGAAGGAGTGCGATGACGATGCCGCTGATGATGATCAAGGTCAGGTTGCGTTGGACGAAGTCGAAAATTATGGGGAGGTTGTTGGAGTTGCTTGAGAAATGGGTGTCCTCGAGGGTGAGGCGTTTCATTGTATGTGCGAAGTAGACGACATCGGCGCTGTTGAGTAGGATGAGGGCGATATTGGTGATCAGGAAGACGGCGCTGAGCATGACCTGGTACCATCTGTGTTCGCGGAAGCGGAAGGGGAGGATGGAAAGAAGGATGAATAGGCCGTTGGCCCAAAGGATGGACATGGTGTCGAAAAGCAAGCTTCCTTTTGCTACGTCGAGAAACTCATGGAGGTTATTGAAAGGGCCGAACAAAGGCTTGTCGATCACATAAAAGGCTACTTTGAGGAGTCCCATGATGAGAAAAACGGGAAGCAACCTTAGGAGCAGTGTCGTTATGTCGTTTCTCGTCAGGCGTTTCCAAAGGGTGTCGTGGTTGTGTTGCGTGTCGTTTTGCATCGTTTGATGATGTGGGTTGGGATGCAAAAATAGGAAGAATCCCTGATTTAGTGAAATAGCGCTTTTGTGAAAGTGACCTAAGCGATGACGAAGCTGAAGGATGGTGTTTTTTAAGACACTGATATTGTGATTATTATATATGATATGAAAAAAAGTTGTTAAAAAACGTCCTTCGTAAGGAAAAAGGTTGTATTTTTGCAGCCACAAACGATGCTTCCGTAGCTCAGTTGGTAGAGCACCTGACTCTTAATCAGGGTGTCCAGGGTTCGACCCCCTGCGGGAGTACCACAATTCCAAATCCCTAACTCTAATAATCAACGAGTTAGGGATTTTTCTTTCCCCAAACTCCCCCTCCCGTGTCAACCACGTGTCAACCGATTTCCAAAAACCTATACCATCATTGTCACAAAAACCGATAATAGACGCATATCGTCGCCACGAAAATCCATCCCGTTGACACGCACCACATCCCCGTTGACACGCCCCCACCTATCCACAACCGCTCACGAAAAAAGCCCACACCAGGCACCGTCCCGTGCCATTTTCCTCACGAAAACATGTTGAGGAAAATGAGGAACTTGAGGAAAGTGAGGAAAATTCCCACCCCTCAAAAACCACAAAAATTCTCCCATTCAAAGAAAAGTCTTACTTTTGTACCCGTATAAGACATAATGTTAGGGCTTTACGCTCGCGTTTCCTAGCAGCGAAATCTGGTAAATTTCAATAAGTGGAAACCGAACGATAAGGCCTGCGCTTATAGGCGTAGGCGATCGTTTTCATACTTAAAAGGTTTACCAGAGCCTTGCTGCTAATGAAAATGGTGCAGTCCGCGCCTTCTTTATGCCCCAAACCCAACAGCCCATGGACGACAAACTCATCATACAACGCCTGAAAGAACTGAAGGCACAAATCGCCGACCTCGACAAACGCATGGCCGCCATCGACAAACAGCTCGACGGCGACCCCTCCGAAGAAACCGTGACAAACTGCGTCCAGGAAGTCGCCAAGATTCTCGATGAGCGCGAGCCTATCCTCAACGAAGCCCGCCAATGGCTCATGCTCCTCAACAAAAAGGCCCCGGACATCGTTACCGATGCCGAGGCCCTTCCCAACTGATTCCCGTGGGCGCTTCCACGGTCATGATGGTTTCACATACTGCCCACTGGCCGGATGCTCCAGCATCCCCGACCTGCACAGCTCCGCGATGTACCGCTCAGCCGTCTTCTCACTGATGCCCATGTCGGCAGCCGTCTGAAGGTAGCCCGAACGGCTGAACGCATCGGGCAAGGCGGCAAGGAAAGTCTGCATAAAACTCTCCGTCCGCTGCCGACGGTCCTGCCTGAAGCGCCGCTCAGCCCTGCGCGGCAAGGCCTGAAACACCCTCACCGTGTGCTGCAGCAGCACCTTCACCATCGCCAAGGCCGTGTCGAAATCAGCGTCCGTGCAGACCAGCAAAGCCTCCTTCCCGTCATCAAGAGCCAACGGAAAAGCGCCCTCATCCATCTGTCGGAGCACTGTCAGGATCATCGCGAAGCGAAAGAGTATCAGCCCCAGTCGGCGCACCGAGGCGATGATGTCGTTGCCGAACAGCGCGGCATACTCCGCCTGTGCCTTCGAAAAGAAAGCGTTGAACCTCCGCTGCTGCTCCTGCTGAAGGGTGAAGCGGATAGGCTGCGCACCCAGCAGCTTGTGGAACTGGTAGAAGTCCCTGCCTATTTCCTTGAACAGCTCGTCGGCAGTGGGCCCCTCCGAGGCGTCAAACATGTCGTGCCAAACGATCTCCGTCGGCATCACGTAGAAGATGAAGCGACTGAAAAGCCCGTTCTCCGCCGAAGGGATCAGGTTGAAAACCTGCTCCGGCGTGCCCGACAGGATGGCCGAAAACTTCGGCTTCGTGATTTCCACATACTCGCGATCCTTCTTCCGAAGGTACGAAATCATCTCATGGTGAAACGCCTTCCTGAAGCCGTCCGAGTAGTTCCCCAGGTCCGAGTTGAAAGCATTGGCCAACGTGTCGCCCTCGGTCTCGAAAAGCAGCCCCACGCCGTTGTTCTGCGACAGAGTCTGATAGACCACCGTCGCCGTGCTGTTGGCCGGGATGAACAGCGTCAGAAACGGCGGCTCCTCAGGCTCGGAAGCCTCGCCCTTCTTCTTGTTCATGACATACTGCAGCTGCTCCTGCTTGTACCGCTCCATCGACTTGCGGTACTGCTCCCTCAGCTCCCGATGCAGCGGCGCGGCCAAGTGTCGGCACAGCGACAACCGCCCCTTGCCTGCCGAGGCGCTGGCCGTGACATAGAGGAAGAGGTTCGAAAACACCTCCCTCCTGTCATACACGCCGTACACATTCGGCAGACAGGCTGAAAACACGGTGAGCGAGCCAAGGATAAGCAGGTCAGCATCCACCGCCGACACGGCATCGGCCACGATGCGCTTCAGGATGTCGGGCAGTTGGCCGCCGACAGCCTGCGAGAAGGTGTCGGTCTTGACCGATTTTGACCGCCCCGCTTCCTCGTTTTCCTCATCTTCCTCAACTTCCTCACATCGTTTTCGTGAGGAAACGGGGATAACGATGCCGTGCGTCTCGGCGATATGGAACAGCGTGGCGATGCTGATTTCTCGGCTCCCGTCACGCAGGCAGGCCGTATATTGCCGGTCGGCCTCGGCCATGTCATAACCCGGATAGAAGCGGCTGAGGCGGTGGAAGAACGACCGCCCTTCCTCGCCCAGCTCCGACACTAAGGCGAAGCCGATGGCCAGCCAGTCGGAATAGGCAGCCGTGATGTCGATGCCCGAGGCCTCGACGGCACTCACCAAAGCTTCAACATCAGTGTGCCTGGCCGACGAAGCCACGGCGGCATTCCAGTCATCGGGATTGAAGATGGCTTTCTTCATAGCAGCGAGGGATTAAGGTAGGCATCCACGTCGTGCGGCAGGTAACAAGCGCGGGAGAGGTTGCGGCAGTGGCGGTCAACCTCTACGCCGTAGTGGTTGAAGATGTAGTTGTAGAGGCTCGCGAAGAACCGCACCTGGTATTCCCCGAACGACTCCCCGTCGTTGCCGTATCGATAGAAGGAGTCCGTGAACGAGATCACCCACTTCAACCCGTCGCCAGAGGGACTGCGAAACAGCAGCAGCGTCTCGAAATAAGGATCCTGCTTCAGCTGCTCAAACACAGCCTCCACATCCTTCAGGTGGTCGAAGTCGAGGCAGAGGTAGCCCGAGTGCTGGATGATGGCCTTGTCGATGCGCACCGTGAAGATGCCGGAGAAGGTGCAGTAGTCGAACTTGTCCGACTTGTACTGTCGGCGGTACCGCTCGTCCTTGATCGTGCGGTATTCGCGGGTGCGGTCTTTGGCGTAGTCGCTGATGATGTAGTTGAACACATCGATCAGGTTCACCACCTGGTAGGGGTATTTGTTCGTGATGGGTCGTCTGAAGATGCTGAAGCCGGGCAGTCTCTTCAGGTCGCATTGCGCCGAAGGCTTCACGGCGTAGTTGTCGGGTGTGCCCCAGAAATACATCGCCGGGGCGTTGCTTTTGTCGGTGTTCATAGCTTGTAGGTTTGATAATGGTTGTAGAGGAAGCGCTCGATGTCCTGGCGCAGGAAATAGGTCTTGTTCTTGATGCGGCTGCATTTCAGCCCACCCTCCGAGCACCACTCCTTCAGGGTGTTCTTGGTCAGGTGCAGCATCAGCAGCAGGTCCGACAGTTCTATCCAGTCGAACAGCACGGGATATTCCTTCAGGCCCGCGGACGGCTCGTCCGCTCTTTCCGGGCTCGCAGGCGGCTCGCCTGCTCTCACTCTCTTCTTCTCATCATTCATCGTCCAGCCCTCCTATCTCCATTTGTCGCCGTCTGGCAAGGATCTGCGCGTCGTGCAGCGCGTTCCGCTCCTGGCGCGACATGTGCCTGCTGGAGGCAATCCAAGCGTCTATCTCCGACTTCTTGAACTTCACGCGACGCGTCTCCCCGTCCTTGTAATAGGGGAAGTAGCCGAGCCGTTTCCAGCGGCGCACGGTCTGTTGCGAGGGGTGGTCGGGGTGGTAGGCGCAAAGCTCCTCCACAGTGAGGTAAACATCCTTTCCGGAGTCCTTGTCACGGATGTCGTTGCAGATGCTCTTCAGCTCCGCGATGCCGTCGAGAATGTCGGCGACGGCCTGGGGCAGTTGGTCAAAGGTGATGGTGTCTAACATGATACTTTCGTTTTGGCGCGGGCCATCCTTACGGTACCGGTAAAGAAAATGCCCACGACGGTTAAATCGTGGGCAAAGATGAGGCCTTGTGTCGGACTATGAATTATACTACAATTGTACGTATAATTAATAAATGCCAAAAAGTCCATTCAAAAAGCCCCCCGACTTCCTATGTCATTCCTCTCTGAGGCTTGTGCGACTGGAATCTATAGGATGTCGGGGGACTGGTATGTACTGTTTGTTTTTGCTACCTTTTAATAATAACCAAAATCAATCCTTTGTTGCTGTTCCCGAGCCTCAGCCTGCTTTCCAGCATTCAGCCCATCCCCTTTCTCATAATACGCCTGCGCAAGCTCATGCAGCCTCTCAAACACATCCATGAAGTTGCCCGTCCGCTTCGCCGACGAAAGCAGGTTCCTCATGTTGCGGATTTCCGTGTTGAAGTACAGCCCCAAGTCGCAGACAAAATCCTCCGAGTTGGAGGCAATTCTGCCGTCAGCCGTCTCAAAGATATGCAAGTCATAGATGATGCGAAACAGCTTCACAAAAGCCGTAGTCTTTTGTTTTGAGATTCTGTATCGGCTATGGAGTTCAGCGGCCTCCTCCCGTTCCTCAGCCTCCTCGATGGCCATCCTCAGCGTCTGCGTCCAGTCGCCATGTTCCTCCGCCACGGTAGCCATCAGCGTCTTCAGCACGATAATGCAGTCCTGCTTCGGCAGCCGCTCCGCCTGCTCCATCAAATGCCGTATCTTCACAGAATCCTTGGTTTCACTCATAGTATGATCTTTTTAATTCCCCTTCTTCACTTTCCTCTCCGGAACAAGTCCTCCTCGATACTTCCTCTTCCTCAACCCATAATACCCATCTCCCAACAATACAAACCGCTCCTTGTCGCTTCCCAAGCTCGATGTGACACTACCCTTGTTGGTATAAGGAAAGGCAGGCAACACCTTCTCCATAATCTCATTGATATGCATAGGTGTCCTGGATTTCTTCAAAATGTCGACCACCAAGTCCCTGATGCTTCCTCGATACACATGGTTCCATTCGGCCAAGGTGTATCTCGACGACTTCCCGATGAGAACTATTGCCTCCGACCGCAACACCTTCCCTCTGACGTGTTCAAAACTCTTATGCTTGACCTCTGGACATCTCTTGATCAGTTCTGCGTACAGCTCCTTCATGCTCATCGGCCTGCCTTTCTCGCGCAGGATTTCACTCAGCTCGTAAACCACATCCACCCCATTGGGAGGCAAAACGACATTCCCCGTTTCGTCAACAGGCAATCCGAATGCCTTAGTGATGATGACTGGCAAGGCCTCCATGTAAATGCCCTTCTTGTCATCAGGAATATCCTTCAGCAGATCGTCAAGACAAATAGAACCCGTCTCCGGCCTTATCTGCCTGCTTTGTCTGCCCACCTCGCCACAAACCTTATTGATAACACTGACATTCAAACGGTTGTTGACAAGGAAACGCAAATCATTCTCTTTCGCTGTTTTCATCGGGAATCCCTCGGTACATACCAAGGCAAAAGTCTCGAACGAAATGTTCACTTTCTCGTTTTCGACGACATCCAGATAAAGGTCATCAATTTCCGAAACAACCAGAGTGTTGTTAAGCTGGTAATGCATCCATCCCCTGTCTTTGAATAAGTCTTTAGGTGCCAACACCATCAATTGCCTGACACGTTCCCTTGTGCACCCAATCTCCTTGCCGATTTCTGCATAGTTCATTGGATGCCCATCACAGATACCAGTGGCCATCGCAAAAATCTGCTCCACTCTTTCTTTCGTGGTCGCCAGGCGTTCCCTTAACAGGAAGAACATGGGATAATAACCATATTGTTTGTAAAAGTCGGCGACGAAATCAACCTGTTCCAAAGTCAGAAAACGGTACTTGTTAGCGACAACAGTGGTGCCCAACTCTTTCCCGTCGATACTTTCGTACCAAAGAAGCGTCTCCTTCAGCTCAGCTAAAAACAGGAAAATCGTCCTGTAGGTTGGCCCCCATGAACGTATCTCAAGCAGCTTGCTTCTCACTTCTCCTTCTGAAAGCTGCATCATCGCCGCAGCCCTCGAATAACCGGGAATCAAATACCGCCGCACATTTGCTGCAGCATTGACGAGATGGTCGGCTCTTTCATGAAAATCATCCAAAAGCGCCTTTCTCCTAACCTTCAAATCCCAGTCTTTGGTTTCAAGTTCCGCCGCAAAAACATCGTCGCAGAACCACAGTATTGCCCGTGCTATGACAATCAACTCGTAGGTATAAGTATCATCGAGTTGCTCCTTCCGCAAAGAAGAATGGATTCCCGAAAGCACTTGATAGCAATAATGCTTCACCTCTCTATTAACAATGTTATTAAACCTAACATCCAAGTCATTTAAGCCACAAAAGAAAAAGGTATAAAATGCCTTGCAGTCGCCAAAAGTGTCGTAAAAACGCCTAATGCAATCCAAGGAGAAGTCAAGCAGTGTCCTTTTGTAATGGGCCACAATGATGTCTTTTAGCAACTTGGGCAAATCTTCATAACTATCCAACTTCTTCAAGAGTTGCACGGCATGTTTATAATTCACCAACCCAATGACACTCTCAAACTCCTTGATGGTATATGGTCCGCAATTGCGCAGCTTTCGCAATCCATCTTCGTAATGCCATTGAATAAGATCGCCTACGGTGCCTATGTCAGCAGCATTGCATATATTGAAGGCCCTGGACGAAATCATCCCCAGTTCATAGTACCTTTCCATCGGAGACCTAAGTATCGCCTTTATGTCTTTTCTATCCTTAATCATTCTCTAATCAGCAACCTTATTATTGCCTACAAAACTACGGTTTTTCCAACAACCTCCATCATGCCATCTTGTTCGTCCAATAAAAATCCGATCCCACCTCACTTATCCGACGGACTGCTCGGATGCAAAGCCTCAAACTCCCACATCCGCCTATAAAACTCCTCGTCCATCGCCGATGTATCGATAGGAGCAGGAATGTGGATTTCCTTCTCCTCATGAGGTGCTTTAGCGTGTCCTTTATTACTTCTGTTTTGGCATCCTGCCAGCAGCAGGACGGCCAAAGCCGTCACTGCTGCATGGATAATTATGTTCGGGATTCTTTTCATTTCTTACTTTATTACAGTCACACGTTCCGTATGGAAAATCCCATTTACATCTATAATACGCATCAGATATACACCTGTTGGCAAACCTGCTACACTGATTTCATTCGTGCCATGCACGGTTTTCACCAGCTGTCCAAGACCATTACAAACCTGCACTTCGGCAGCCTCAATGCCATCTATCCTTACTCTGTCCCTAGCCGGATTGGGATAAACAGAAACGCATTGCCCCAATTCCTTCAGCCCCGTTCCCGAAAAATGCGCAATAAGTTCAGTGTCTCCCTCAATCTCAAAACTATATGGATTCTCCGTTGAAACCTGATTGCCGTTGACTTCCCAATACAAGAACGAACAGCCTTCATTGGGAATAGCCTCCACTTGCACCATTTTATCCTCACAAGTAGCCTCTTTTAAAACCCTGACCGTTCCCGCAGTTTCATCGGCTGAAACTACCGATAAAATTACGGTTAAACTCTCATGCATATTGGTAAATTCGCTCCATCCTTCGGCGTTTTGGTAGGCATCAAGAGTACCGCATGGAACGATGATGGGGATGTCAACAGGGAAATGCCATGCATTCGGAGTCATCATGCGTTTCAATTCTGGTGGAGTGGTCGCCTTGATTATCATTTTCTCGAATTGTGTATTATCAAAAGCTGACTCAGCAATCCAATTCACTGATTCACCAATGACAAGATTGTTGTAACCGATGCAAGAATCAAAGGTGTAAATCGGAATCCTCTCCACAAAGTCTGGAATAACCAAATCGCCCGTAAGACTCGTACAATGTGAGAAGGCTCCTGCTCCAATTTCCGCTAAGCTTTCGGGAAAAACGAATTCGGCAAGTCTCTCGCAATGGGAAAAAGCTTGACTACCTATGCTAATCACCCCGTTGGGCATATGGATTTCTGAAAGATTGATGCAGTCTTTGAAACAATCGGAATTAATATATTTCAGTCCATCAGGAAGAACAATGGAAACCAAATTGGAACAACCGGAAAAAGTCTCTCTTCCTGTTTTTTCCCAACCATCGGGAATCACAATATCCTTAAGGCTCGTGCAACCTTTAAAGACACCGTAACCTTGGTCGGATTCATTCTCAAAAACATATCGAGCAGGAAGAATAACGCTTTCTATACCCGAGCAATCCGCAAAAGCAAGGAAATCGATTTCCCTTACTGATTCCGGAATTGTCAATGTTCCTGTTAAGCCACTACATCCACAAAACGCAGAATTTTCAATGAATTGTACGGATTTGCCCAACTCCAAAGCGCCCGTAAAACCTCTGCTCTCAAAAAATGCGTTTTGGGCAATCGTTTTCACACTATCAGGTATCACGAGTGCCCCAGCTTGCTGATTCCAACCCGAAAAACTTGAGATCCCAACAATCCTTAACGACTCAGAAAGCACCAATCTAGTAAATCCCGTGCAATTCATAAAAGTTCCATAGTCATATAGATAATAATCATTATCGGTAAGGCCAATTTCCGTCACAGAATCTGGAATGACAAGTTCGCCCATAAAACCGCCACAATTAGTAAAAGCACCATATTTGATTTTCTCCAAGCCTTCGGGCAATACAAGTTGGCCTGCCAAGTTAGTACAATCGGCAAAACAAGCCACCCCTATGACTCTCAAAGACTCTGGAAGTACCAAACGGTTGAAACCTGAGCAACCCATAAAAGCACCAAAATATACCGAATAATTGAAATAATACATGTCGTCTGTGTCGCCCAACTCGTTCACAGAATCAGGGATGGTAAGCGTTCCCGTGAATCCGTTGCACTCGAAAAAAGCTCCATACTTGACTTTGGTCAACGATTGTGGCAAACGGAGTTCTCCAACAAATCCAGTGCAGCGACCAAAAGCCATCTCACCAATCTCGGTTATCGATTCAGGCAAAACAAGCTCTCCTGTTAAACCGCTACAGTTCCAGAAAGCTTCTTTTTTGATGGACTTCATCTCATAATTTACACCTTGGTATTCCACTAAAGCGGGGATGACGAGTTCGCCCTGCGCCGCCTGACCGTCAATATGCCCGTCAAGACATACACAGGGAGGGTCGGTACTGATAATTGTGTACAACAGATTTCCAGACTGGAAATCATAGGCCAAGGCTTGCATCGCAAAGCTGACCATTATTACTAAAACAATAACTGCCTTTTTCATATTATAATTATGTTTATATTCGTTTATCTCTGCCGTTGAACATGTCAACGGCAGAGATAAACGAATTCACTTATTTAACAATAACCAATTTCCCATTTTGTGAATATTTCCCACAAAACACTGTATAAGTATAAACGCCAGAAGCCAGGTCACGCAAGTCAAGCACTTTCTGTGTTTCCTTGCCCTGAAGATCGTATGTGGCAACAGTCATTCCGAGAGCGTTGACAATTCTCATTTGCGCTTTGGTCGTTCCCGCAGGTAGCGTATAGTCAACTGCAATCCATGTGTTGGCTGGATTGGGCGATACGGCTATGGAAAAGCCCATGGCCTTGTTAAGGTCTGCATCCGAAATGGAGGAGGTGACAACATTTCCTCGTCCATTTATTGGATAATCCAAATCCAATTCACCTGGGCAATCATTGTACCGGTAACCATAGGCTCCCATCATGATTGATTTTGCCATGGCCTGTGGAGTGCCTGTTCCAAATTCTGCTATATACTCTACTGATGCCCGTTCCGTACTGTCAAGTTGCATAGTATTGCGCTTATCAGCGTTTAACACACTATAAAGATTCAACAGCGCCAAATAATCATTGTGTTCAGTAAGATCGTCACTGGAGAGGCCGTATAAGGTAGGTAACATGTTGGCCAATGCAAATGCATCGGTATAATTGCCCTCCTCCAAATAGATGCTAACAATTTCGCGGTCTGATTCTAAGTCCCTCATGTTTCCTAGCCATCCAACCAATGATGTTTTGTCGATAATGCTATCGCAAAGGATGCTACGAATCATGTCGCTTGCAGCCTGACGGTATCTTTGGCTATAGTGTGCCATCTGCGATTCCATTGCGGTTCTGGCTGTAACTCCGTCGGCCATTTGGCGCAATAAACCAATCATATACTCAGGTAAAGGATTGTCCATGTTTTGAAGATAATTGAATAGCGTATCGTTTTTCAATTCATCTGGGTTTGAGGCAAGAATCTCAAAATATACGGATTGTGGAAACACATCATCGCGGCCAAGCATACTGATAAGCACTTCTTCGGTGAGACATGGAGAATGGCCAAGCAACTGGGAACGAAGCTGCCACATGTCTGAAGGTGTTGCGGAACTAATGTCTGCAATTTCTTTTTCGGTGTCACCTCCATTAATCATGCCGTCATAAACTGTTTTGATGGCGTTGTAAGCTGAATAAGCCTCGTAATAGTCCGTCTCACGTTGTAATCTCTGTGCTACGGAAAGGACAGGGGTCAAGGTGTCATTGTAACTGATTCCTCCGAAAGTGTAATGTGAAGGACAACCGATGGAGTCCATCGTTGTTTTTAATGTTACGCCGTAAATGCTATTGATATTTGGAGTGCCATTAGTGAGGTTGGGATCATAATAGTAGTTGATGCCATTATTGCCATGGTTGATGAATTGGTATCTGCTATATTCACTGAACGTATTATTGGCAGGTACATTCAACGCTCCTTGGTTTGTTTGTATGCCTAATTTGTAATAACTATTACCGCCAAGCACATAAAAATCGCACAAGTTATCCGTGTTCTCATTGCAACGGTATTCCAGCCCAAGAATATCGGACTTTGCGTCAGTTGTATTCCTTGGCATCATCCATGTGTTGTTTCTCCCAATTGACAGGTTCGCACAATACAAACCCTTGAACGTATTCTTGTATATCTGATTCTGCGATTTCGAGTTCTTGATTACGACACCAAAGTTCTCAAAAGGATGTTGTGGAGCTATACCGAAAGTGTCCTGTTCTATGATAAAAGCAGGCGTTTGTTCAGCAAAAATGCCCGCTGCACATTGGTTGTTATCCTTGCCAATGCTGAACGTGGAGTTGAGTATGAGAGGGTAACCCGACCTTACCGCAAATACTCCAAAACTGTTATTGGTGAAGTCCGTGTTCTTCACGGTCATCGGACGTATTCCAACTGAACCGTCATTGACTGAGACTACGGCTTTGTAGAACCCGTCAAAAGAAGAGTTGTCAAACTGCTGACATGGATAAACTTGGCTACCTGATGTGCATACCCCGCCCAGTTTGAAACCCGCGTCCCAGGCATGAAGCCCAATAGGCCAAAGGCTAGAATATGCATTGTCATCGTAACTAAACCTACAACCGTAGAAACCCACACCACGCACTCTAAACAAGTTGGCATGCATCTCAAACAGGTTTGGCCCGATGTATTTCTCATCAATAGAGAATTCACAGTTCTTGAAATAAGAAACATTGTCTCTGATTACCATGTTTCCCTGCTGGTGCGGGTGTTCAAATTGGTTTTCATAAGGATGAAAACACACTGCAGTAGTATTATTATTGAAATGGGCGTCCGATGCTTTCACGATGCCGCCACTCGATTTGTCGTCATTTGGGTTCCATACATCAATGCCTATGACAGCGTTTCGTATCGTTGCTCCATTTTTCATCTCCAAAAAGCCTTGCCAATACTCTCCGTTTTCTTTAAATTGATGCTTCTCTCTGTTACCCCAAACCTGAACACCCTTCCACATGGGGCTATGTTCCTCGGGCAGATTGGTAAGCGTTGCACCGTCCAAAATCAGTTTTCCGGAAGGTTTGACGTAGATTCTTACATTTTCTGGAGCCTGCACTTCATCCCACATGGTGAGTTCCGAATCGGAACTTACCCAAATGTCGCCACACAAACGGTAGGGTTGCACAGCCGTGCCCGAATTGATATTGCCGTCAATCTGCCCCTCATAACCTGCAAGCGTGGCCGCTTCTTTGGTAAAAGGACTTTCGTACCTCTGTTGAGGAATCACGGGTTCATATCCTGGATCAAACTGCTGCCCTAATGTGTCATTATGGTCCGGATAATAATAGCCCTGTCTAGTCCATGTATCAAGATTATTAGCGAATTCAAACATTTCATTTAAAGACAATACCCCATCACCATCTGTATCTGGATTTACATCATATTGGGTATGAGGATGTGATAGTTCGTGGTTCCCAAAATAATCACCCCAGTTCATAAATCCACTTCCGATAATTCTTTCATTTGGAGTCCATGGACCATCTACAACCATAGAATTAACAACTCGATAATAAGGATAATATCCAAGGGCGGCTGATGTCCAATAATAAGTAAATTCGTTTGCATAAGGATCGGGGAGACCTCGGTGACTTTTTAAATAAACCCCATAGTTTTCGGCCCAGGAGATTCCATCGGCAGAAGCGGCGGAATGACCAATACGGTTTTTGCATTTAAAACTGGGGTATTTGACATCATCCATAAACTCTTCAATAAATCCGCCTGAATGACAGTTCTGCATTACAAGAGTCATTTGAGAACACTTGATGTCTTTTAACCAATCAACAAGTTCGTAGTCATAGACTTTTTGTGTCCCTCCATTGTGTTCCGTAACAGGAAAATAGCAACCAAATTGATCTTGTTTGCCATGGCCAGTAATATAGATAAAAAGCTGGTCTTCTTCGGTCAAAGTCCGTAAATCTTCTAATCCTTCTTCCGCATATAGTTGAAGACAGTTTTCATCACCGGCAAAACATCTGAAAATGTTATGAAGATTATCCTTGGTGTAACTAGTAAATTGATCGTCAAACCAATTAAAGAAATCACCAGTACCGTCGGCATTGGCTTCATGACCGTTTCCGTTCAAATCTGAGCTAAACAAATCTTCCTTGTATTTGTCTCTTATGAGATCAGGAGCCATAGCAATAACTCGACGGTTAACGAATCCATCCCACACGCTTCCTTCCTGATACCCGTATACATTAGTCAGTACTGTGTAAACGCTTGATAAATCAAACCAAAACCTTGTTTCGCATCCATTTCCGCAAATTAACACAGCCCATTTATGACTTGTATCTAAAGAGTTGCTATTTCTAACAAAGATAGTGTCAGATACAAGAGGCGTGGGATTAGGGTTTGAACGTGGACAGAGTGATAGTTCTATTAAGTCATTGTTTTTTGGTGGCATGTCTGCTGATATCATAGTGTACCCTAAAGACATATCAACAAAACAGTATTTACATGGATGCGACCAGTTGGCCATTGGCTGATAATCTATGAAATAGCCAAGGCAGTGTGAGAATGGTACTTGTACGAACGAACCATCTTCCAGATAAATAGTATCGGAGGAGGTTAGTTCTTGTGACAAACCAAAGATGTCAACGTGTCCTACATTGTTGGCAAACAATTGATTGACAATCAAAGCATCTGCATTGGTACGCCATGATTGTGAATGCACCGCCATAGTCATTAGCAGGCATAAACTCAAAATAAATCCTCTTTTCATAATTACAAGTTTTAAAGTTTTTGATTATTAGTCTGTTACACTAAACTCACCAGTATACACATCCCCATTAGAGAGTGTAATAGTGACAATGTAATTCCCTGTATTGGGAATATAGACCTGCAAGCCATTTGGTGTAAACACTGAAAGGCATTGCACCGAAGCACCTGCGATTGAGGCAACTCCCACCGTGACTTGTCCTAGATTTTCGCTGAATGCTACAACAAGTACATGGCCATTAATGAATGGGGTAATGGCATTGCTTTTGTCCGAACTACTTGCGCCCGTGCTTTCTGTTAGTTCGATGGAAACTTGATGGCCGTCCTTCTCATTTTGTGTTTCGGTCACGTTATTGGCGTGGCATAATGCTCCAGAAAGAACGAAGCAGAGCATCAGAATCATTTGTTTTAATTTGAACATTGCATTTGTGTTTTTAAGGTTAGTAATTCAGTTAATTTTTAGCTTAAGCTTTCGCCAGCAAAAGTAGTCCGATGCATAATTGGCTGTGCATTACTTTGCTGGAGTAAAGTTGGAAATAATCTATGGGGGGGGGGTAAAACCTGATAATCAACAAGTTATAAATTCACCAAATGGCTTTGGGAATGGTTTTGCCCATTTTTAAACAAAAAAACAACCACAAAAACAAACAAAATGCAATCATTTTTCCCCACCGAAATCAAAGATCAAACAGTGTCAATGGGGTTTTGCCGGATGAGTCCACCTCCCTCTCCTCAAGGAGAGGGCCGGGGTGAGGTCCAAAAACCGCTCGTTAGCACAACAGCACGTAAGCACGTATAACGTAAGTACGTAAGTACGAAAATAAAGAAAACATCAATTGAATAACCAGACAACCGTCTGCTATTCAACCACTTCCCAACGCCCGCCCTTATCAGGCCCAACACGGCGAATGACGCCCTCTTCCTGCAATTTATTGGTAATGTTTACGATGGAACGCCTCGTAAGGCCAATGATCTCCGCCATTTCAGTGGTGGTTATTTCAGGTCTATCCTTAATCAGGTCCACAATTTTCTGTGAATTTTTCTGTGAACTTTTCTGTGAAGTCCATTGGCTTCCAGACAATAAATCCAGTTTCGATACATCATAAGCATGTCCAACAAGCCCATCCGCCACCCTCATAACATACTTCGCCACGCTTTCTTCCACACCAAGTTTCTCCTGAAGACTCTCATTTTGCTTCTTGATGGCGGAATAAGACAAGTTTTTCAGTGCCGCAATCTCACTCTCGCTCAATCCCAACAAATGCAGATGGCATAACGATAACAACCCCTGCTTTAAACTCGGACATTGGCTCAACAACTCATGGTCAAAACCTTCATAATGCTTCTCCACAGCTTCTCCAAGTTGTTTGTAGTCCTTGTCTTTGAGGGCAATGCCAAGTTCGTGCGCCACGTCGCGAGTAGTAATTTGTTGGCTTCTTGCCTCATCGAGAATGTGTTGGCAAATCGGTTCTTTCAGGAAAGCCATCCGCCGCTGCTTTGCTGCTTTTTGCTGAAGGTTCAATGTTTTTTCCAATGCAATTACTTGCGCTTCCCTTTCCTTAAGGTTCTGTCTTAAGGCATCTTGCTCCTTCTCGTAGGCCAACCGCTCCGCTTCCAATTCCTTCACATGCCGCTTCTTGGTCTTCTCTATCTCCTTTTCCGACCTGTCTTTTTGTGTCCTTAATTCCTCCGCGTGTCGCTCCTTAGCCTCGGCCATCCACTGTTGGTGCTTCCTTTCCACCTCCTCTAACCGTTGTTCGGTTTCCGCTTTCAGTTGCCCCAGCTCTTCTTCATATCTCTTTTTTGTTTCTTCCAACGTTTTGTCAGCCTCAGCTTGCCACAGCCTCAACTCCTTTTCGTGCGCTTGTTCAGTCTCACCAAGTATCCTGTCTGCTTCCTCTTGTTGTATCTTCAGTTGTTTCTTGTTTCTCAGCATCAACGCACAAACAACGACCAACAAAACCACAACTGCTATGGAAATAATGATACTTATAACTCTCTTCAAGGATTTGTCTCGTTCAGCTTCAGTTTGCCTTTTCAATTTTTGGTTTGAATAGTTTTTAAACATATCCTCAAGAGTTGAAACTAAGGCCTTGTTCTCTCCAACCAGTTTCTTACGGCTTGTCATAAAATGAACAAGGGAGTCCAATTGTTCCTTGTTACCTAACTTGTCGTAAACAATGTATAAATAATTCGCTGCTTGGTCTTGCAATCCAGCCTCACGATTCTCAAACACGGGTTCCAAATAATACAGGGCGGAATCATAATTACCCTCAGAGAAATAAATGCCGCCAATGGTCAAATAGCGGTTTAATCGTTCATTATCAGTTTCCGCCTGCAAAAGGACACGTGTTATTTTATCCACAGATACTTCCGCAGCAACTCCTGTTTTATAGTCACAAAGAGCCTTACTTGCAACAATATCCCTATAGACCATATTGTCAGTTACCATCATATTCTCTAAGGCTTCTCTATAATAAGAAATGGCTTTCTCTATTTCATTCTTCTTGTCATATTGTTTGCCTATTCGATATAGGATGTTGGAAACACCAATGGGTGAGGTGGGTTCTATTCTACAATAGACCAAGGCATTCTCATAGCAAGTAACAGCAGATTCCATCATGAACTGCTCCGAAAACAAGTCACCAAGCCGGTTGTAGGTATAGGCCAAGAATCGTGCTTTATGCCCCACCAATTCCTGCTCCTCAAAATGTTCCTCCATCACCTCCAATGTCTTCAGGTATTCCGCGCAGGAATTAGCCACGTCATCCCGCTCATAAAACCCCACACCATTAATATAATGTGCCCGCGCATCAATAAACGCATTCCGTTCCCGTAGGGACGCACCGCGTGCGTCCGCTTTACGTGCGTCCGCTCCATCCATCCCCACAATCGAATCAAAATACCCCACCGCCTTCAGCAGATTCTCCCTGTTGCTTTGTTTCCAATCATTCTTATACAGCAGCTCCGCAACCAGCACTTGGCAATAGAGCCCATTAAACTCATCCAAACTATCCGCCTCCGCGCTCCCCACAAACCCCAACATCACCGTCAAAGCACTATCCGGCTGCCGCCACATCAAACTATCGATGTTCTCCAGTGTCCGTGAGGCCGTCCCCCTCTGTGAGGGGGTGCCCGTCAGGGCGGGGAAGTCCACTCCCTCTCCTCCAGGAGAGGGTCGGGGTGAGGTCGTGGGAGTCCCTTCCCCCTCTGAGAGGGGGCCAGGGGGAGTACATCCCGCCACCATCATCACCAGCCCAATCAGCAAGCACCCTATGGAAAACCACCATTTCATGCCCGCAAAATTACTCAAAATCCATCAAACTCAATCAAAAATCTTTCCCCCTTTTCAAAGGGGGTGCCGCAAAGCGACGGGGGATTTTTGCATCCTTACCATGCGATTTGCTTATCTCTACATACTATTTCCCGACGAATTTCACTTTGTTGGTTATTTGTATTGCCAAATAATGGTTTATTACTATCTTTGCGGTCGGAAAAATCTGCAATTATTCCGACCAAAATTTAGTCAAAAACGATATGCAAAACGCTGTAGTTGAAAAAATTAGAAGCAAGATAACCCACGCAAGGTTTGGGGAGGTGTTCTTCGCATCATCTTTCCCAAAATATGATGTGGAATATGTCACAAAATTGCTGGCCGTATTTGAGAAAGAAGGGCTTATTACCCGTATCGCCAAAGGGGTCTATGTCAAAGTTCGAAAAACCCGCTTCGGCATCTTGTATCCTTCTGCCTTTGAATTGGTCTCGCAGATAGCCAAAAGGGACAAAGCTGTAATCATCCCGTCGGGAGCCACCGCCGCTAACCGTCTGGGATTCTCAACCCAGGTCCCCATGAACACAAGTTTTCTGACAACTGGGTCTAGCCGGAAGCTGAAACTTGGCAACCGTACCGTCACCTTAAAACACGGGGCACCAAAGAATTTTGCCTTTCGTGGCAAGTTGATGCGGGAACTGGTACAGGCGTTGCGTAGCATTGGTGAGAACAACATCACACAAGAAGACGAACGACAAATAGCAAAGCTGTTGGCGGAGTCACCCGAAAAGAACACCGTAGAACAGGATTTGCTTTTGGCTCCTGTATGGATGAGACAACTCATCAAAAGAAACATGAAAGGGCAAGACAATGAGTAAATGGACAGACTTCTCAGTTGATGAACGTAAAGCAATGATACTGGCGGTCAGCCAGGCAAAACAAATCGATGAAGCAGCTGCCGAAAAGGATTGGTGGGTGACCGCCGTCATTTATTCCCTGTTTCATACTAGCATAAGCAAATTCCTTTTGTTCAAGGGTGGGACAAGTCTCAGCAAAGGCTGGAACATCATCAATCGCTTCAGCGAGGACATCGATATAGCTCTGAGCCGTGAGTTTTTCCTGAATGTAAGGAAATTAAAATGCGCAGAGTGCCTTACTCACAAACAGATACACAAAATGCGCGAGCATGCACAAGACTATCTTTTTGGTGATTTCAAGTGGGAACTTGAAACCAAGTTTAACGAATTGGGACTTGATGTAACAGTGGTTTGCGATAATGAGGTGTTGAATGAAAACGGTGAGCCGCGTGACGTACCTCACGACAAGGATCCATCCGTTCTTTATGTGTTTTATTCCTCACTTTACGACGACAATGCCTCATACGCCCAGCCGGTTGTCAAAATAGAGATAAGCGTTACCTCTATGGCTGAGCCATTTGAGATGAGGCGCATATCATCGCTGGTCGCACAGGTGTATGAAGGTGAAGATGTGGATTCCGATTTCATCCAAGACATCCCCACCGTAAGCCCCACAAGAACATTTTTGGAAAAAGCCTTTCTGTTGTGCGAGGAATACCAGAAGGCCGAACCCAGGACAACTAGGATGACACGCCATTTTTACGATTTGGAGAAGCTGATGCAAACCCCATATTGCGAAATGGCGCTAACCGATGCCAAACTATATCATGAGATAGTCGAGCACAGACGCAAGTTCTACCATGTAGGCTATGTGGATTACGACAAGGACCTGCCTTCCAATATCCAGATAGTACCCACCGAAGCCTTGATGTCCAGTTTTGAAGCCGACTACAACGAAATGAGAAAGAGCTTCATCTACGGCCAATCTCTCGACTTCGCAGACCTAATGGCCCGCATCAAAGAACTCCAAGACCGCTTCCGAGCAATAAATGGATAGAACCAACCTGCTTAAGACATTCAGCACTTCAACAGAACATGCTTTTACGCTCCACAGCAAGACAAAACGTTTTATCCGCTAACCATAACCTAATATGAAATAATTACCTAATTTTGCATCGCATATTCGAAGTCCTCGGATTTTAGATACAATGGTTGAAGCTACCATAAAGAAATACAATAAAATGGATGCAATATGATTTCACTAACAGCTGAACAGAAAACGATAGAGGGTATTTTTGGTGCGCCTAACGAGACATACGTGATACCCATGTACCAGAGGCCTTACTCGTGGAACCTGGACCAGTTCTCCGATTTGTACCGTGACCTAATGGGGGCATACGACAAAAACGATTCCTATTTTTTAGGCAATATCATCATGGCCCGAAGCAAAAGTTATGACAACGATGGTCAGAATTTTTTGGTCGATGGCCAGCAGCGTATCATCACACTCTGGACACTGATTAAAGTGTTAGCGCTATACCTGCCCGACATCAATTCACTCCAAAGCGCACTCTATGTAGTGCCATGGTCAGGTAACGAAAAACTGCCTAAAATCCATTCGCTCATTTTCGAGAATAGTGATAATGAAGCAATCAACGAAGTGTTCAGTTATGACAAGGAGAAAGTAAAATCACGTTACTATGAGGTGGTGAATAACGGCATCATCAACGAATTAAAATGCAATTCTAGAGTGGAAGAAGCTCTGCTCTATTTTTATCAGCAGTTTGTTGAATACCAGAACCCCGACTTTAATCTAGGCCAATTCGCTTTGTTCTTGATGCGTAAAGTGACCATGCTGCCAATAGTACAGTCGGCCGATGAACAGCAGGACGCTGAAAATAAGGCACTCTCTATTTTTGAAACTATCAACAACCGTGGCATGGATTTGGCAGATGCTGATATATTCAAGGCTCGTTTGTACGACAGTGCCTATAAAGAGGAACAGCGTAAAGAGTTTATCAACATGTGGGTTGATTTCAAGACGGATTGTTATGAGATGAAGGTCTCTATTGATGACATCTTCCGTTATTATTCGCACATTATCCGTGGACGCGAACGCATCACCTCCACCGAGAAACGATTAAGGGAATTTTTCACCACCGAGTCTTTCTCGCCACTGAAAACGAAAACATACAAGGAGGTGATGGAGGATCTTAATAAGATTCTGAGCATCCTGAAGTACCTCAATAAACATCGGGGCGATGACGAGGAAATAGGTACTTGGTTACAAATCATCAGTGCTTACACCAACCAGTACCCAACTTATGCAATCGTAGTCTATCTCTATTACCACGAAGTAAATACCGACACTGAAAAAAAAGACTTTGTCTATTTTCTTCAGTCGTTAATCAGGTATTGTTTCAATATGGGATCTACTACATCGGTGAAATTTAATATTTATAGCATTATCAAGGTGATTGCCAATAAAGGTATTATCGACCCATACTATATCAATGCCTCTTCAAACGCTTTGTCTCATCTAGGGCGCTTGCAGAACGGATTCGCGCTGCTAGCATATTACCTGGACACCCAAAAAGCTATCCCTGTGAAATACTCCATAGACAAGATAATAAACCTTCGAGACGAAAACTTGCTGGGCGATGATTGGCAGTTTATGTATGACAACTTGAATGATGTCTGCAACAGTATCGGCAACCTTGTGGTACTCGATATTCCCAAGCGTTACAACTCATTGATTGATAAATACACCTATTATAAGCAATCGAAAAGTCCTTATGTGAATACTATTTTTACCTCACCCGACTTCACTTTCGAAAATTGGAAAAGCCGTAATAAACACATGAGGATGCTATTGATTAAGTTCTTCACAAATCCTCAAGACTATGATAAACTATCTGAAGATTGATCATTTCAAAGCCTTTCTCAGTACGGTAGAAATGGCCATTGACGATAAGAACGTTCTGATATTTGGGGAAAATGGTTCCGGCAAGAGTTCCATATATCAGGCGTTAAAACTAATATTCCACAAACAGAAAGTATTCGATAGCAAAATTCCTAAGACTATAACCGACCCAAACGAGCGTAAACGTCGCGAGGATGACATATTGGCTTCGTTCAACCATCAGCAGTCGCCACTGACTGACTTTACTATTGAGATCAACAATACACCTTATGACACTTTCTCAACTGCTGGTTACGATGTCAGCATGATATCACAGGAAGATATCCAGGTGGAGGACAAAATCAATGTTGTTGATTTATTTGGGAAGGCTATGGTTGGAATAGTAAATCCCACAGATTTTATCAATAACAAGAAAGACACAATAGTGTCGCTTGTAAACTCTTTTCTTAAGGATTATTTCTTTGAGGGCAATCTTTCCGTTGAACTGGTGTATGATAACCCTTCTTGGTTTCTTCAAGTAACTGATATAAGTAGGGGCAACCTAACCCGAAACGAAGAATTGACTGCTTTTTTCAATGAAGCCAAATTACATATAATAAAATTGTTACTCTTATTAACCGCTATCCAGTTTAATGGCGCAAAAGAAAGGGGAGAGTTTTTAATTCTTGTATTAGACGACGTTATTACCAGTATGGACGCTGCAAATAGAACGTTGTTTGTTAGGCTGTTGAAGGACTTCTTTGAAGAATATCAGTTGATCATAATGACTCATAGTATTTCTTTTTTCAATATGGCAGACTACTCGTTTTCTACAGCCTATCAGCAAAAAGATGCTTGGAAACGTTTCCAGATTGAAGAACATGTGGGCTATTCTGATGTTAACGAACGGGATTCACAGGACTATGCAAAAACAATTAACCGCGACTATAAGAATCGATCTGCCATAGGTGTAATCGGAAACAGAATACGCAAACGTTTTGAGTTTCTCGTGGGCGAAGTGTCTAAACTGCTTTACACAGGAGGCGTTTCTGAAAGCAATCAACTCTTGGGCTCAATTTTCGCTCCTAAAAAATTATACTACGAATACGATGTTCCTAACAAGAAGCTCAATACGGTCTATGATTTCGTCGATGAACTGATTGCCATTATTGACGCTGACGCTGGTTCAGCGTTGAAAACACAATTAGAGACAGTAATCAACCGATACGTTTCGGGAACAGAACTGATAAAACTCAGGGATATACTATGTGAGATGGTCGTATATCAAAAAGTGTCCATGCATCCACTATCCCATGCTACTGGCGCATTGCCGCTTTCAACTACAAAAGAGGTTGAACGCTCAATTACCCTACTCATGATGCTTGAAAAGCAATTAAACAACCTGATAGGGAAAGACCTGTATTCCATCTAATATGACGAAAGACGAACTGCTCAATATGCAGGTTTCTTGGGTGTCCTCTACCACCTCAAAGCAAGTTGCCCATCAGTCCCTGCGTGCGGCATTGGCAGCGATTCGCAATGGTGAAAAGAAGCAGGACATTTTGCGTATGCGAGCCGTGGTCAAAACCGACCACGACGAGTATGATCGTATTAAAAGCACATTACCAGCAAATATCTTCGCAGGGAAGTTTGTGGGCGGCCATGCCGTCACTGATATTGTAGAGTATAGTCGTCTAATGACACTCGATATTGACAAGTTGAATGCCGAGCAACTAATCAAGGTAAAGCAAAACCTTACATCTGATCCTTATGTGTTTGCCTTTTGGCTGTCGCCATCTGGCATAGGTTACAAAGGGCTTGTGTTGCTCGATTATGGTGATATCAATTTGGAAGATAAGAAATATTGGCATCGTGAGGCATTCAACCAGCTGTCGAATTATTTCAAGGGACATTACGAGATTGAACTTGACATCAAATGTAAGGATGTACCGAGGCTCTGCTTTGTCTCCTACGACCCAGGCTTATGTGTGAAAGACGAGATTGAGGCGTTCCCTATAGAACCTATCGAGGAAGTGAAAAAAGCCAAAAAAGTGGCTGAGCGTTATCGCAAAGCTTTCCGAACCTACAACGGAACCAATTACCGTCGTAACGAACCTGGGCGCAATAATCAACATAATCGTAAAATGATGAATTCAATCATCAAATATTTGGAGAAACACAATATCTCTATCACCCATTCCTATTATGAATGGTTCAGCGTGGCTATGGCCATAGTAACGGCCTTTAACTACGATGTGGGAGAGAACTACTACCTGCGGTTGTGCCGCCTCGACGGACCTCGCCACGATGAAGAGGCGAGCCGTTCGATGCTGCGCTACTGCTACGAACACAGCAATTTTGAAATTACACTAGGAACACTTATATATTTCGCACAATGTAAAGGATATAAAATGGCACAGAAGGCAGTAGCCATAGAGGATACCACAATGGATGGTTAATATCCGTTGAGGCCTACGTACGGGCGGGGTCAGCAGGTTTCTTCCACTTCTCCGCCAACAAAGGAAGAATAGTTTTTGTTTCGGATTATTTCATTTCTCGGTTATGTCGTCCTTTTGTGCCATTCTTTTCAAACCATGCAAGCATTTCTTGATTATATATCATTTGAGGCCGTTGCTGAAGTTCTCATCAGCAAACGAGTTCAATTGGCTGACAAGCGCCATAAAAACCACATGCTTCATCTTATGTCACCCAAAATGAGTTTAGGGATGCTCACGAATGCTGATCGACAATTGCTGTCGTTGTTGCCATCAAGGAAACATTGGGTGACTCTTGGTGAAAAAGGTCGTTATCGCAAAACTGAAGACGGTGCTCATTTACAGCGTAGGTCTGCGTCGCAGTGTAACAAGATGGCCATCCAATGGACAATTGAAAAGGATATGTCTAGGGCAGTAAAGCCCGCTTATCTCCTAAAGTTGGAAACTTTTGTGACAAAACTTCAAAACCGCGTGAAGGACATTGAATTTAGGTTTGATGCCCCTATGGTGTTCCCCGAAAAGAAAGACGAGTCGAGTTGCCGCCCTTTGTGCAAGTTTACTAATTTGGAGGATTCAGTTATTATCATCTTGGCAAACAAATACCTCACAGAATTATTCAATAATCAATTCTACGATGAGTCACTTGCATTCCGCAGCAAACGCACATATCACGGCCAAAAGGATTATGTAACCTCTCATCACGATGCCATAGCCCGCATCAAGGAATACAGAAAGCAGATGTCGGATCGCAATCTTTATGTTTCAGAGTGTGACCTCAAAAAATTCTACGATACAGTGAGTCACAACGTGGTCCGTAAGTGCTATCACATGCTGTTGCGCAAAGTAGCAAAAGAAAATCCAGGGCTGCAGTTCGATGAGATCAATCGAGTTTTTGAGGCGTATCTCAGATGTTACACCTTCCCCAAAAATGTATATTGCAAGAATCATTGTCCCGATTTTTGGGAAGAGAACCATATCGATGGAAAATGTCGTAGTTTCAAATGGGTGAAAGATGAGTTGCTGGACAACGGCATTGCCAAATCGCAGAGTGGTCTAATGCGAATGGGAATTGGCGTACCGCAAGGCGGTGCACTTTCGGCTCTGATAGCCAACATGGTGCTCAACTCCGTTGACCACGAAGTGATGAGTCACACAAAAGAGAATGACTTGTATCTCCGCTATTGCGATGACATGATTATTGTTTCCACTTGTCGCCAACGTTGCCACAAGTTGTTCTTTACATATTATAACGGAGCCAAGAAACTTAAGTTGGTGCCTCATGAACCAGAGAAACGACTTGAGTTCAATAATCCAAAGTTTTGGAAAAGCAAAAGCAAAAATGCCTACCTATGGGCAATGGGACAGACTGATGCCGCCGAGTGGATTGGCTTTGTAGGTTATGAGATGCGACGCGATGGAATGATCCGTATCCGACGCAAGTCATTCCGTAAAGAGTTGGACAAGCAGCAGAGTGTAGTGTTTGAGAAGGTGTTAGACAAGATAAAGGGAAAGGATCGCGTATCAGACGGTTCTTTGTATGGGTCACTTGAACGCAAGCTTGTGTCAATGTCGGTAGGAAAAGTGGCTGTTTGGAATGCCAAATTTATGGAAAGTGAAATGTGTTGGGCTGACGGTTTTAGGGAATTAGAAATGAACCCAGTGCTTTCAAGACAGTTGCATGAATTAGACCGCCATCGGGGTATGATGCTTAGCGCAGCAGCAAAACGCATCAAGAAAATGAAAGACAAAGGAGAAAAACTGAAACGAAAAGACGTGGAGCAATTAGACGACGAAAAAAATCCCGATTCACGGGGTATGGTTCACAGTTACTACTATCAATTCGCAAAAGAATGAAAATCAAATATATTTATTATTGACACTGCGCTTATTTGTATAAGACTCCATATCGAAAGCTTTCTACTGTTAATCAGCTCCTTCGCTTTGTAAAATACTGCTATCTATAACAAAAGAAGTGTTCAATGAGCACTTCTTTTGTTGTTGCTAGTAATATTAACAATCAAACTAACCATTGAAATTAGCAAATCTGCTATTGTTATAAATAACATTGCTTGATACACACCTCCTTTTTTGATTTGACATTTGTTATTTTTACATTTTAATATAGTAAATATACATAAACTAATTTAAAAAAACAAGTTAGTTTTGCAAAAAACAGGTTCGACAAAATAATATAAAGCATCATCGGAAAATTTAAACCTTCACCTTCCCATCCCCGCCAAGGAGTTCCGCGCCGCGCCGAAGCCTTTGTCTTGTGCCTGGCAGTGCTCGGTCGCTACCATTCCGCTACAGGCACGGTTCGTACCTCTCTGTGCCTTCCGCTCCATTAACGCGCCCGGCATTGCCATTCCCAATCCTACAGGCATCGTCGAGGCGCTCCACATCGTGTTTGTCCCGCCAACCGCACAAGGCCTGCTGCTGCCATTCGCCGCTACGGGCGCTCACGGGCGTTGCCAACGCTAACGAACTCCCTCAGCTCTTACTAAGGTCCGCGACCTGACGACTACCTTTCGCTCCGTCGTCTGCTCGCTCCGCTATCAGTCCGTTGTCAGGTCGCTGGCTCTACCACCGCCTAAAAGCTTTATGATGAGAATAAGCCACACCTGCCGCAGTCGGTCGCCCGTCGCCCACCCAAAAACGCCTGTGGACTCCACTTCGCGGCCAATACCAGCAGCCGCACCCCGTATGAGGACACCACTTCTCTATAAGCCCCATCAGTCCTATAAGTCCTCTTTTAGCCTCTAACGACCAAGCCGCCGCTGTCACGGTTTTTGCAGAAGGAAGCTTCTACCTTGCCTCCCCAAAGCTGTGCGGTCAAGCCGCCGAGCAGGGTGGCTGTCCTCGTTCCTGCGGTAGACCACTCTGCTCGTCGACATCACCGCCCAGCGCCGCGCGACGGCCTGCCAATGCTTCTAAAAGCGCCGCAGGCGAGAGTCGTTAGCGGCAAGGCAGCATAAACAACTTTTCTTTTTGCCTTAAACGCCGCTAACGACACTCGTCTCCTGCGGCTTGTTGGTAATGGAAAGTCTCTACTTCTCTGAAAGTCTAATGAAAGGCCGTCGCGCCTTACCCACAACTTAAGCTTTATGATGGGCAAAAAAACCGCGCCAGCGGCTGACCTAACTACTATCTTAAAGCTTCAACGAACTTGAAAGCCCTCGTTCGTTAGCACGAAAGCACGTTAGGACGGAAAACAACTCCTAACTTCAAACTCCCAACTATTAACTTCTACCATCCAAGCCGCCGCTGTCACGGTTTTTGCAGAAGGAAGCTTCTACCTTGCCTCCCCAAAGCTGTGCGGTCAAGCCGCCGAGCAGGGTGGCTGTCCTCGTTCCTGCGGTAGACCACTCTGCTCGTCGACATCACCGCCCAGCGCCGCGCGACGGCCTGCCTCTACTTCTAAATCGCCCTGGGCAAGAGTCTCGCGGTCGCGGGCTTCATCATTTTTTCTTGTGGCCCTTGCTCCGCTGAGACACTTGCCCAGGTCGGCCACATGGTTATTTGAAAGTCCCTGCTTCTATGGAAATCTAATGAAAGGCCGTCGCGCCTTACCCACAGCTTGAGCTTGATGATGGGCAAAAACACCGCGCCAGCGGCTGTCCCAACTTCTATCTTTAAACATCAACGGAACTTTAAGCATCTTGGCCACCGCACAACCCACCCAATAAAAAACCGAGGGGGAAATCGGTGTTCCCTGCGTCGCCGCTTCTTGCGCCTGCCTT
>R22__coassemble_97_pt1 | contig 71821 bp, 45 predicted proteins | sample R22__metabat2_high_PE_030 | metagenome-assembled genome bin R22
TTTGCATCACATTCTGTATACCATGAAAGAATTGCTGATTCGTTCCATCTCTGGCTTGATTCTGGCTGCCGTGCTCATAGGCTGTATCTGCCTTTCTCCTTGGGCCCTTGCCGCTTTGCTCCTGCTTATTGTTGTCATCGGCACATTTGAGATGTCACGCCTGCATCAGATGCAGACATGGCCTCATCTTCTGTTAGATGAGGCTTGTTCTGTAGGCGCCTTTCTTTTGGCCGCTTTCGCCGCATTACCAATCATCCCAATGCGTTGGCTATTGCTGGAACTGCTTTTCCCGATGTTTCCTTTTCTCATCGCATTGTTTTCCAAGACTAAAGACGTGAAACATGTTTGCGCCTTTGTCTATGGCTCCTTATTCTTCCTGTCCTTACCTTCCTCACTGTTGCTTTTCATGTATCGTGAGGATATGTTTGGCACTATGGCTGGACCTGGATTGATCATTCTTGTTTTCTGCCTTCTGTGGGCTAATGATATCTTTGCCTATCTGACGGGAAGACTCCTTGGTAAGCATAAACTCTTCCCACGCATATCTCCAGGAAAGACGATAGAAGGCAGCATTGGCGGATTGGTATTCACTCTTATTGCCGTTTTTGTCTTCTCTCGTTATGCCAGCTGGCTTTCCATCTCTGCAGCCTTAGGCATGGCCGCCATTGCCGTCGTGTTTGGCTCATTAGGTGACCTTTGTGAGTCGATGCTGAAACGTCAAGCGGGGGTTAAGGATTCGGGTAAGTTGATTCCTGGCCACGGTGGTGTTTTGGACCGTTTCGACTCCGTGATGTTCAGCATTCCGTTTGTTTTTGTATTTTTGCTCCTGCTATGAGGATCAATAAAAAGATACATGAAGAAGGCAACATAGCCATCCTGATCACTTTTGTAGTGATTGCGGTTGTTACTGCCTTCGTCAATTGGCTATGGCCTTCTCAAACGATTTGGCATTACATATTCTATGCAGTGCAACTTGCCGTCTTGGTTTTGATTGTACGCTTTTTCCGTGTGCCCATATGGAGAAAGACAACTCTTGAACCTGATTCCGTTTTGGCCCCTGCCGATGGAGAGGTTGCAGCCAACGAGGTGGTGATGGAGAATGAGTATTTCCATGACGAGCGTCGTCAGATTTCCATCTTCATGTCTATTTATAATGTCCATGTCAATTTCTTTCCTTTTGATGGCTTAGTGACTTATTATAAATACCATCCCGGTAAGTATCTCCTGGCTTTCAACCCCAAGTCATCCTCCGATAATGAACATAACACAATCATTCTTAAAGATACAAAAGGCCGTGAGATCCTTGTGCGTCAAATCGCTGGTTTCGTGGCGAGGCGTATCGTGTGTGACTTGAAGCCTGGCGACGAGGCTGTCGTAGGTGAGGAACTGGGCATGATACGTTTTGGCTCCCGTGTGGACGTGTTTCTCCCATTAGATGCCGAGATTAAGGTTAAGATAGGTGACAAGACCGTAGGAAAAGAAACGGTTTTGGCTAAGCTGAAATAAACTGGTATTTACAATATCTCTTTGATTTCCAATAAGCTACGAACTTCATAAGTTCGCTCTCCTATGGTTTTTTCTCCGCTAGGATTGAAGAAGAGTTGATCGATTCCGGCGGCACGTGCGCCATCAATGTCAACTGCCATTTCATCGCCAATCATCAGACTTTCTTGGGCTGTTGCCCCTGCTTTTTTCAAGGCGAAGAGAAAGATCTCGGGGTTGGGCTTCTTCACGCCGACTTCTTCCGAAACGGTCAAGGTCTCGAAATAGGGTTCCATGCCTGAGCCCCCCAGCTTGGTGTGTTGCACCTCTTGAAAGCCGTTTGTGATCAGATGTAAGTGGTATTTAGGCTTTAGGTAATCCAATAGTTCCATAGTGCCCGGCACCAACCTGACGATGCGAGGTGACCAATACACATAGTCCTTGCTCAGATTGTCGGCAAGTTCGATGTCATGGATGCCATAACGCTCCAATGGTTTCAGGAATCGTGTGCGATTGAGGTCGTCCTTGGTGATTTTGTCGGCACGATAGAGTTCCCATAGTTGTTCGTTCAAAGGGTGATAGACCATATGGAAGTCGTGTGCACTCGGTATGCCTAGCTCTTTCAGGCCATATCTCTCATAGATACGCTCGAAGGCCACTTCAGCAGCTGCGTCAAAGTCCCAGAGGGTGCGGTCGAGGTCGAAGAAAATATGCTTGTAAGGTTTCATTTCTGTAGCATTTGACGCTGCCATTCAAACAAAGCCACCGAAGCGGCATGGCTCACATTGAGGGAACGGGTTGGACCAGGCACGGGGATAAACACCACCATATCGCATTGCGAAAGCAGCTCCTCGCTGAGGCCATGACGTTCGCTACCCACCACAAAAGCCACGTCTTCTGGAAGAGGAGTCTCGTAAATGCAGGTTGCATTGTCGGCCGTCTCGATGGCAACGATTTTCTTATGTTCGGGCACAATCTTACGCAGGTCGTTTTCCTCGGTGAAGTACCATCTGATGTTGTCGCGGCTCGATGCTGCCGAACGGCGAATCTTGCCCATCTTATGTTCCTCTTCTTTGCCTAGGAAACAGACCTCTGTAGCTCCGATGTTGTCGGCCAAACGTATCATGGCTCCAATGTTGTCGGGTGTCATCAAATGGTCGGCAATGACTATGGGATGTGGCACCTTTTGATAGAGGCCTTCAGGGTTGAGATGCTCAAATAAATCGTTCGACTTGAGATAGCTCATGGCAGGCTTGGCTTAATACACGAGGATTTTCCTGATGCAGTTATGGGTGTCGGTTGAGATCTGAAGGAAATACATGCCACTAGGCAAACCGCTGCACGAGATTTGGTCGTTTCCTGAGCACTCACCATGCATGACTTGTTGTCCCATGCTGTTGAACAGTGCATAATGGAAAGGACGTCCCAAACTGATGTTCAGGTTGCCATGTACTGGGTTGGGGTAGAGTTGTGCATCGCATATGTTCTCGTCGACGTTCACGATGTTGATGTCAATGGTGATAAAGGAGGGAATGGATTGTTGGCCTTGTGGGCTGATGGCAGTGACGCTATAGGTGTAGGTTCCAAGATCCATATACTCGATGAAGTAGTTTCCGTGTTGATTGGCAATGATTTCGCCATCACGACGGATGATGTAGTTGTCATCGGGATTCAGAGGCTGCCAGTGCAGGTTGACTTGATTCATGTTGGCATAGCCCTCCAGTTGCAAGGCGGGCATCAGGGTGATGGTGTTCGATGAAGGGAACTGTACATCGTCGATCCAACAGCAATCGTCGCCATAGCTACCGCTACCGTTCTTCGAATAGATCCATTTAAACTTGTGTGTGCCTGCCGTGACAGGGAAGTGCTCACGGCTCCAGTCGACTTCGCCCGACCATTCTCCCATCACCGTATTGTCAATATAGAAAGTGAGGAGGTCCTTGTTTGCCTCGCAGCATACTTTTTTGTAGAAACTGATCTCTCCGTCCTCAGCGACATCGATACTGATCTGAAGCGTAGTGAGGTTGGTATGGCCGATGGCACCTGAACGAGCGCTGTACGTGCCTGTATGGGCCGTCGAATTGTCGATATACCAATGTGCGCCCCCTAAAGTCTCCCAGTTGAAGGCGCTGAAGTCGCCCGTCTCAAAGGTCTCTTTGACGGGGCCGATGTTAATGAAATCGGTGCCTTCAAGCCCATAGTGACCGGCATAGGCATGATAGTATGCCTCGAAGCTGGATCCGTTGGGTACTTGTGAGTCTGTGGCGAATGAAGCCGTTGCGGTGACGGTATCACCTGCAGCAACATCTCCGAAGGAATAGATGTCGGGGCTGAAGACGAGGTCTGTGGTGCTGCTGAACAGCTGAATCATGGCGTTATGGGCGTCTGATGATCCAATGTTTCTGATCCCAACCAACAGTGTGCAGGTCTCCCCTGGATGCACTGTTCCAATGGGTCGGAATTCAGCTAAGGTGAAAAAAGGGGCATGGAGTGTCATACGGAAACGGCTGGTCCACGTGCCGTTGGCGTCGCTGCAAACCAAAGTAAACTCGGCTTGGGTGCCATCGGCGACGGCATCGCTTATGGCAATTTCGAAGCCGTTGTTGATGGTGTAATGTCCCATGGCATCGATGGAAGGGATGGTGGACTCGCCATCGATGACTTCAACCCAAGGCGATTCGCTGCTCAAGGTCGCCTGTATGTTGGATGTACCGGCGTTGCCCAGGTTCTTGACAGTGAGGTCGAGGCCTAGGGTCTCGCCATAGTCGGCTTGATGGTTGCTGTCGTTGATGGAAAAGCTTTCGTAGGTGATATAAGCACCGTTGGCGGGGATGACTTCGATGTCGCGCACCTCGGTGACTTTGTTGAAGCCCATCACTACAAGTTGGGCGGTGCCTTCTTCCTCCAAGGCAGTAAAATGCAACGTGCCTTCGCCGTTGACGATAGGTGCGCTGCACAGCACTTGTCCGTTGATCGAAAGGGTGGCTGTGGCATAGTCGGTATTGGCGGTGACCACGAGCTCTGACTGGCCAAGGAATATGGCCTCAGGCTGACAAGCGACGTTCATTTCAGTCGGGTTGTCGGTGCGCATGACGAGCGAGGGGTCGCCGAAGAGGATCCAAGTGTTGTGGGTGGCTCCTTGGTCGCTGGGATGCAGGTCAAGGATTTTCATGTTGCCGTTGAGTGATGCCCCAGCGAGGGTGTGGTGGAAATGGTCGGCATTGCGCCATTCACACAAGACGTTGACCATCTCATCTTGTCCTGTCATTGGTGGCTGCCATGGTTGGTTGATCCATGAGAACATGCCGCCTATGGCGCCAGTGGGGACACCAGTCGAGTTGTTGGTGGCACGCATCCATGCCTCAGCAAAGCAGGTGGTGCTGAATTGACCATTGAGGCAGGCCGTCGACCAAATGACGGGCCATTTGTAGTCGTTGACGAGCGCGTTGACATGGCTGTTGTTAAATGTGCCTACATGCCAACCTGTCTGCGATCCGTGGTTGCAGTAGTTGCAAAGGCTTGCGCCGTTGTTGAAGTCCTCGCTCAGCATGGCTGCGTTGGTGCCCACGCCCACGCCTTGATAGTGCTGTGATACGCTCTCGTAGGTGTAGTGCATCAAGGTGTCACGGATGTATTCAATGTGTACATAGTCGGACTCGCCGCCATTGTGCCCGTTGCCTGTGCCTTCGGTAGAGCCAATGCCTATGCCATGGTTAACCCAGGTTACGGAGGAAGGCATGTCGCGTTCATAATACAGCACTTTGGCCACCTGGTTTTGCACGTCGGCGACACTCTCGACGGAGAAGCGGCCCACGAAGACCTCGGGGTAATAGTCGTTGCCTTCCAATTGGCCGAACCAGATGTCGGAGCGGCCACCACTCATCGAGTGGGGGGTGAGGTCGGCATAGTCGCCCACCAACAAGACATAAGTGAGATTGTGTTCGGGATTTGTGTAGATGCTGTTGATGTAATTCTTGATACTGCTGTCGTTGTTGCCACCCACTTCGGAGATGCTCACCATGGTGGTGGGACGGCCCGACAGGTTCTTCCAGTCGACGAAAGGCTGCATGGCTTCCATGTATTGGTCGGGGCAGACGACAAGCATCTCACCGGCATCGGGCAGAAATGGGTATTTGGCAGCCTTGGCTTTGTAATTGATGAAGCGATGGCTGTATAAGGCCGCTGTCTCGGGTGCTATCTTTATTGAACGCTTGTTGGCATGCTTCGGATTGTCGCCTCTCTCTCCAGTCTTACGCATGGTAAGGGTCATTTGCGTAAAGACACGGAGGGTCTTGGTCACGGGGTTATAGGCAAAAGGATACACTATGATGTTCTGTCCTCGGCAGTCGCGAAGGATATAAGGCGTGTCTAAAGTGGCATTTGCCTCAGGGAAGAATTGGTTCTGTTGATAGGCTTCCCCATAGCGATAGGGCACTTTTTCAGGGTCGATCTGACGGCTGAGATTGCCTTTTGAAGGTACGATGGAGATATCTTTGTAGTCTTGGTATTTGGTTTGCCTTACAAGCACTTCCATAGCGTCATCATCCCCAATAAGCATGGGGATGGCAAACAGCGGCAGGTCGGGGGCGCCTTCCTGGAGCATGGAAGCCATCTGCGGCACGGTAATGCTGTATTGCAATCCGTCAGGGGTGTTGACAGGTGTTTTATGGAAGCCGTTTAAGGTAAAGGCTACAGTTGATTCCTGTTCCGTGCAGGATAAAAGTTTGACGGTCGGTGACTCAGGCTGTTGGCTTTGTATGGGAATCCATTCCTGGGCGATGATGCCGAGGGGGAGGAAAAACAAGGCTATGAGTAATGCTATTGAGTTTCGCATGGTTGTGGTGTTTGATGCTGCAAAGATAATCCAAAAACGTAAAACCCGCATTGACGGAGTGTGTTTTTCTCCATCATGCGGGCGCTACGATACAAAAAATCAAATAGTCAGTTACGATAATGCTATATTCGAAGTACTATCTTCATGTTAGGTTCAGTGTTAGTCGACGTTGTCGTGGAGGAAGGAGTTCTCGCTGCTGATGCCGTTGCTCGAAGTGGAGTAGTGCGACAGGTCGGCTTCGTTGCCATCCTGGTTGATCTCCACGTTTCGGCGCAAGTAGGCAGGCTGGTTTTCGAGTTCTTCCAGGCCACGTGTGGTCCTGAAGTTCATGCTCAAGTTACGGAGACGCTGTCTCTTCAGCTCTGCTTTGGGGTCGCTGTTCTTGACTTTTTTGGCCTCGAGCAAGGCGACTTCCTGTTCGGCACGGGCCTGGACCTCTTCCTTGGTGATGATACGAGAAGTGATCTCGAAGCCATCGTCTTCGCTGCTGTTGGAACGGAAGGGGTTATCGAAGACTCTGACAACGGGGCGTTCTTCCTCGTAATGCACGGTAGGTTTGTCCTCTTGGACCGGAGCGGCAGGTGTGGCTTCCACGGTGGGTTCAAACAGAGGCTCGTCGTCTTCGGGAGCCTCTTCTGCAGGGGCGGCTTCTTCGACGGGTTGGAACGTCTCTTCCGTTTCAGGGGTTTCGTGAGTCTCCTCAACGAACAGAGAGTGCACGGTCTTCTCCTCGTGCTTTTCTTCGACAGGCTCTTCTTTGGTAAGGACGGCCTGAGGGGCGATGAAAGCGGGAGCTACAGGCGTCTCTGCCTTGGCTTCAGGTTGGTCGGGCGTTTCCTTGTCCTTGATGTCTCCATTCAAGCTATATACCTTCTTAGGTTGCACAGGAGTGCTGGTTTTTTCCTTCTCGCCAACGACGGCGGAGTAGGGCTTTGCATCGTGGTTGAATCCCGTGGCGATGAGGGTCACACTGATGGCCTCGCCAAGGCTTTCGTCGGTGCCGTTACCCCAGATGACGTCGGAGTTGTTGCCACAGGCGTTTTGGGCGATTTCGAGAATCTCGTCGACTTCGTCGAGTGAGACCTCGTTGGCGCCCGAGGTGATATAAAGAAGGATGTTTTTGGCACCTTCGATGTTGGAGTCGTTGAGCAAAGGTGAGTGTATGGCGTCTTTGATGGCTTTTTTGGCCCTGTCTTCGCCTTCAGCGGTGCCGGAGCCCATGATGGCCTTGCCGCTGTCTTTCATGACGGTCTTGACGTCTTCGAAGTCGACGTTGACATAGCCGGGGACAGTGATGATCTCGGCGATGCCGCGGGCGGCTGTAGCCAGCACGTCGTCGGCTTTCTTGAAGGCCTCGGAGAGCTTCATATTGCCATATTGGTCGCGAAGCTTATCGGTGCTGATGAGGATGAGTGTGTCGACGCATTTCTTGAGTTCGTCGATGCCTGAGAGGGCTTGCAGCTTACGGCGGCGTCCCTCTCTCTCCATCGGCATGGTGACGATGCCTACGGTAAGGATGCCTTTGTCTTTGGCGAGTTTGGCCACCACAGGAGCAGCGCCAGTGCCCGTGCCGCCGCCCATACCAGCGGTGACGAAGAGCATCTTGGTGTTTTCGTCGAGCAGGGCTTCAATCTCGTCGCGACTCATCTCGGCGGCTTCACGTCCGATGTTGGGGTCGTTGCCAGCGCCCAACTCGCGTTTGCCGAGGTGAACGGTGGTCTTCACGTTGCTCTTCAGCAGGGCTTGATGGTCGGTGTTGCAGAGGACGAAGTCGACACCCTGGATGCCTTCCTCCATCATGTGGTTGACGGCATTGCCGCCGCCACCGCCCACGCCGATGACTTTGATATAGTTGGGTTTCTCCACGCCGACGGGCTTGAATAACTCGTTGTCAGATCCGTTGTTTATCATAAAATTGTCTTCCATAGTCTTTATATTAGAAGGGTTATTCGATGTTGTCGGGGGTAAAGAACTCAGTGAACGAGACTACGATCTTTTTCAGGTCGATGCCTTTCTTCTTTTTCTTTTTGCTGTCGTCTTCACGCTCTTCAACGACTTCAGGCTCTTCGGTGTCCACGACAGTTTCTTCAGGGACCACGGCGCGGCTGCTCATGGCGGGCTGTGCTGCTTGTGATGCCTTGAGGTATTCGTCATGGTCCATGCGGGCAATGGTCTCGATGACGATGCCGATGCTGGTGGAGTACATGGGACTCGACAGCTCCTTCATCGGGGTCTTATTGAGGTGCTCGTTGGGATAGCCGATACGCACCTCCAAGCCGGTCTTGAACTCGGCCAGCTGTTGGATGTGACGCATCATGGCACCGCCACCGGTGAGGACGATACCTGCGATGAGTTGGTTTTCGGTCTTCGCTTTCTGGATCTCGTAGTTGACCAGCTCAAAGATCTCTTCCAAGCGAGCTTGGATGATGTTGGCCAGGTTCTTGAAGGAAATCTCTTTGGGATCTCTTCCTCTGATGCCGGGGATGGAGACCACTTCGTCGTCGCGGTTCTCGCTGGCGAGGGCCGAGCCGAACTTCACCTTCACCTCTTCGGCGTAGTGCTTGATGATGGAGCAGCCCGTGCAGATGTCCTCGGTGATGATGTTGCCGCCGAAAGGTATCACGGCGGTGTGTTGTATCTTCTTGTCTTTGAAGATGGCGATGTCGGTGGTGCCGCCGCCGATGTCGACGAGGACCACGCCAGCGTCTTTCTCTTCGTCGTCGAGCACGGCCTGTGCCGAGGCGATGGGCTCAAGGATCATGTAGTCCATCTCCAAGCCAGCACTTTCGATGCATTTGACGATGTTTTTGGCGGCTGAGGTCTGGCCGATGATGACGTGGAAGTTGGCTTCAATTTTGTTGCCCAACATGCCCACGGGGTTGGTGGCCAGTTCGCCGTCGACGTAAGTGTCTTGACGGATGACGTCGATGATTTCCTCACCAGGCGTCATATTGATTTTAAACGTGTCGTTGCGCAGGCGTTCGAGTTCGGCTTCCGTGATCTCGATTTCATGGTTGTCGCGCATCATCACGCCGCGGTGCTGCAAGCTCTTGATATGCTGTCCGGCGATGCCCACGCTGACGCGATTGATCTCAACGCCCGACTGGTCGGAGGCTTGCTTGACGGCGGTTTTGATGGCTTCGACGGTATCGAAGATGTTGGTGACCACGCCTCTTCTCACACCTGTAGATACGGTCTTGCCGTAGCCCAGGATTTCAATTTTCCCGTTCTCGGCTTTCTGGCCCACGATGCAGGCCACTTTGGTAGTGCCGATGTCTAAACCGACGATGATTTTTCCTTCGTTCATAACATTATCGTTTTGTACAGACTATTTGATTTTTGTAATTTAGATTGATACTCTTGAAAAGTCTTGTCTCAGGACTGTCGAGACGCTGCTGCATGAAGATCTCCAAACGTTTCAGCTTGTCGGCGGCACTGCAGGTATCGCCTACGATCACTCTTGTTTCGAGGCCTTTCACGGTGAGCTCAAATTGGTTGCGGCTGTTGCAATACAGCTGTCCGACACAGTTTTTGATAAAGCTGTTGGCCTGGATGGCTTTATACCAATGTAAGGCGTTGACGAGATTCCTGTCGACGATGGTGTCGCTCAATTTGTAGCTTCCTGTCTCGTTTCTCAGTTGGAAGTTGCCACTCGCAACTAGGACATAAGGCGTATAAATGGGACTCGATGGGATGACGACGCCATCGTCGGTGACGTAGACGGAGCGTCCGTCCTTGCTGAACACCCTGAACTTCGGTTCGTATTCCTTGAAGCTGACGTTTAAGTTGCCGTTAAGGTCGATATAGGAAGCGTTGTCTTCTATCCAGGGGTTGTCTTCCAAGTGCTTTTGGATGTCCATCATGTTGACGGTGCCGACTTTCTTTTGGTTGCATATCTGGCCTAGTTCGTCGTGCAACACGCCTTTTCTGACGAAACCGGTGTCGGTGTCAGTAATCAGCTGGATGGACTTCAACGGTGTTCTCAAGTAGTCTTCTCTTGCAAAGACGAACAAGACGATCAACGCGGCGGCCGTGACGACCCATAACACTATGCTTAATATCTTCTTTACCATGTCTTAATCATCTTTTCCAAGGGTTCTACAAAACGGTCAATGTCGCCCGCACCCATGGTGATGAGCAGTTCGGGCCTTTCCTCGTTGACCAGGTCGAGGAGCCCGGCTTTCGGGCATAGTCTTTTTGCCTTCATCGGCACCTTGTCCAACAAGGCCTGAGAGGTGATGCCTTCGATGGGCTTCTCACGGGCGGGGTAGATGTCGAGGAGGATGAGTTCGTCGGCCAGCGACAGGATGGAGGCAAACTCCTCCATGAAGTCACGGGTGCGGCTGAAGAGGTGCGGCTGGAAGACGAGGGTGATGCGTTTCTCGGGGAAGGCGCCCTTCACTGCCGTCAGGCAGGAACGTATCTCTTCAGGATGGTGGGCGTAGTCATCAATGTAGCAATGCTTCTCATTGTTGACTTTGATGTCGAAGCGGCGTTTCACGCCTTTGAAGGAGGCCAAGGCCTCGGCGATGCGCTCAGCAGGGATGCCCGACTTGAGGGCTGCTGCAAAGGCTGCAGTAGCGTTCAACATGTTGTGTGTTCCTGCCATTGGGAGCTTGACGACGGTCTCGTGGCCTTCATGCGTGATGCTGAAGACCGAGGTGCCGTGGCCTGAGTCGAGGTCCTTGATGGTGAAGTCGCAGCCTTCGCCGAAACCGAAGCTGATCTTATTGGCGACGTCGATGGCAAGACCTTCCTTGACGATGACCTCGCGTTCGGTAAGGTGGGCGAAGTCGTTGAAGCCAGCCACCAAATGCTGTCGGTCGCCATAGATGTCAAGATGATCGGCATCGATGGAGTTGATGATGCTGATATCGGGATGGAGATGCAGGAAGGAACGGTCGAATTCGTCGGCTTCGACGACGATGATGTATTCTTTCTCGAGGCTCAGCAGCAGGTTGCTGTTGAAGTTGTTGGCGATGCCTCCGATGAAAGCGGTGGTGCTCACGCCGCAGTGGTTGAGGATGTGGGCTACCATAGCCGTGGTTGTGGTCTTGCCATGGGTGCCTGCCACCGCGATGGTGAAGTGCCCTTCGGTGACTTGTCCAAGGGCTTCTGAACGCTTCAGGATGGGGAGACCGCGTTGGCGAAGCACATCAAACTCCTTGAGGTCTTTCGGCACGGCGGGCGTGTAGACCACCCTATCGATGAAGGCAGGCAATAGGTTGGGGTTATCTTCATAATGGATTGCCATGCCTTCATCTTCGAGTTGTTTGGTGAGCGGTGAAGGCGTACGGTCGTAGCCGGCCACGGTATAACCCTGGCTGTGGTAGTAGCGTGCCAAAGCGCTCATACCGATGCCTCCGATGCCGAGAAAATAAATCGTATGTCCTTCTCCGTTTTTCATGTCTTATGCTTCTATGGCTTTGATGATTTGGTCAACAATGTCATCGGCGGCGTTCGGGCGGGCGAACTTACCGATGTTGGAACTCAGTGTGCCTTGCAGGTCGGGGTCGTCTTTCAGCTTGAACAGCGTGGGGACGAGCTCCTGTTCCGTCTCGGCGTTGCGCACCATGAGGGCGGCACCAGCCTCGACGAGTTGCAGGGCGTTCTTGGTCTGGTGGTCTTCGGCAGCGGTGGGCAAAGGCACGAAGATGACGGGTTTCTGCACCAGTGCCAGCTCTGATATCGACATGGCACCGGCACGTGAGATGACCACATCAGCGAGGCCGTAGGCCAGGTCCATGCGGTCGATGAAGACGGTGGGTTTCACCTGCGCTTCCAGTCTTAAGGCTTCCACCTCGCTTATGGCTTTGTCGTAATAGGTCTTACCCGTCTGCCAGATGAGCTGCAGGTCGTTGCCCTTGAAGGCGGCCAGTTGAGCGCTAATGCCTTTGTTGATGCCGAGGGCACCTTGGCTGCCACCGACCAAGAGGGCGACGGGACGATTGGCGTCGAGTTGGAAGTATTCTGCGGCTTCCTCACGGGTGCCGCTGAGGGCAATATTAGCCCGTAAGGGATTGCCTGTGAAGTGTATCTTTTCGGCAGGGAACCATTGGTCGAGGTGGTCGTAGGCCACGCAAATGGCCTTTGCTTTCTTGCCCACGTTGCGGTTGGTCTTGCCTGGATAAGAGTTCTGCTCCTGGATGACGGTGGGGATACTGAGATAGTTGGCGGCCATCAAGGTGGGACCGCTGGCGAAGCCACCCACGCCGATGACGACATCGGGCTTGAAGCGTTTCAGGATGGCGATGGCGCGATTGATGCTGTCGATGAGCTTGACAGGTAGTATCAGCGACCTCAAATCCTTGGTCATGCCACTGATCCAAAGCCCCTTGATGGGATAACCGGCCTTGGGAACGCGTTCCATCTCCATGCGGCCTTTGGCACCGATAAACAGGATGTCGGCCTCGGGGAATCTCCGCTTCAATGCGTCGGCAATGGCAATGGCGGGGAAGATGTGTCCGCCGGTGCCTCCACCACTTATCACGACTTTCAAGTTATCTTTCATCTTCTTCAGAGATTTCTGTGATTGCTTCTATTTCTTGTTCTTTCGTCATTTCCTCTTCTTCCATGCTACGCGTCACGCTCAGGATCATGCCTAAGATCAAACCCGTTGCCATCAACGAGGTACCGCCCATGCTGACGAAAGGCAGGGGCTGACCGGTGACAGGCAGCAGTCCGATGGACACGCCCATATTGACCATGGCTTGGAGGATGATGAGGAATCCCAAGCCGAAGGCCATCAGCCCACCGAAGGTGAGCGGACGTTTGCCAATGATGCGTATCACCCTAGTGAAAAGGAAGATGTATAACATCAATACTACGATGCCACCCAACAAGCCATATTCTTCGATGATGATGGCATAGATGAAGTCAGAGTAGGGGTGAGGCAGGAAGTTGCGCTGTTCGCTCTTTCCGGGGCCTTTCCCGAAGAGTGACCCAGAGGCCACGGCGATGTTGGCATAGGTGCGTTGCATGTGCTTGTCGTCGAATGGGTCGATGCTCTCTTTGTCTTCACCCATCGACTTGATGCGGTTCGACCAGGTCTGGATACGGTTCTGTTTCTCTTTGAAGTCGCCTTTGGCTTCACCGATGGTCAGCGCCTCGGTGTGTTCTTTTTTGGTATGCTTGTTGTCGATGCTGGTCTTGACGGCATCGAAGAGGAGGTACATTCCCATGCCTGCCACGCAGAGGCCTACGAGGGCGAGGATGTGAAGGAACTTCACCCTGCCAATGAAGAGCAGTACGATGCAGACCGCCACCAGAATGACGGCAGTTGAAAGGTTTTCCGAGAAGATCAGTGCGGCCGTGACCAGAATAGGCAGGGCAAGCTTCAGAAGGAAGTCCTTGAAACGGTACATGCTGTCGCCCATCATGACGAGCTGTCGAGCCAGATAGGTGATGAGGATGATTTTTGCCATCTCACTGGGCTGGAACGAGAACCCACCGACGTTGATGGAGCGGCTGGCATCGTTGATGTTGCGTCCGAAAACCAGGGTGTAGACCAATAGGGCCAGACAGGGTATCATCAACAGCAAGGCGATCTTGGCGTAGTGCTTGTAGTTGATTCTCGAGGCGCCTATCATCATCACAAAGCCGAAAAGCAACATGCCGACGTGTTTCATCAGCACCTTGCCCGTGTTGCCCGAGTATTTGGAGACCGCCAGGGCGCTGGTGGCACTATACACGACAATCACCGAGATGATGCCCAAAACCACGGCTACGATCCAGATGACCCTGTCGCCTCTCAGTTTTTTGTTGATGGCATTCATTTTTTCAGTTGCTTAACGGTTTTTGCGAAAAGGTTACCTCTTTCAATATAGGTCTCATGGTCCGACTTGCAGGCGGGTGAGAACAGGACGATGTCGTTCTCCTTGGCCAGTAGCGAGGCCATGTTCACTGCTTCTTCGAGGCTCTTTGCCTCGTAGATGTCTTTGACGTCTTTGCTGAGGGCTTTCTTCAGGCTCTCGTTGTTCGACCCGACGCAGATCAGCGCCTTGACTTTCTTTTTCGTCACCTTCTTCAGGTCCTTGAAATCGGCGTCGCTGCTGTTGCCTCCAGCAATCCATATCACCGGTCTTACGATGTTCTCAAAAGTGAACCATGTGGCATTCACGTTCTCGGCTCTTGAGTCGTCGTAGTACATCACGCCGTCGACGGCGGCCACGAAGTCCTGCCGATGCTCGATGGTGTTGATGTCGCTCAGACTCTGCTTGATGTTCTCTTTGCGGATTTGCAGGATTTTTGACGAAATCCCGGCTACCATGGTAGAGGGTTGTGAGTGTCGTGTGTTGGTCAATTCTTCAATGTATATCATGGTTCTCTAGTTGTTCAGTTGTTCAGTTAATCAGTTGTTAGTTGTCCTGTGGGTTTATCTGATTTTGAAGGTGATGAGTGTGAAGGCAGCCAGCAGGATGGTGATGATCCAGAAGCGGATGGTGATTTTCACCTCGTGATGTACGGTGTTGTGGCCTTTGCCGTGCCCTTTAAAGGTGACAGTTGAGTTGGGCCAGGCTTTCTGGAAGTCGCTGTAGCTGGTACGAAAGTGGTCGTGCAAGGGACCTTTCTTCCAGATTCTGTGTTTCTTTCCGGTCTTGACGAAGCGTTTCACGTCGAGGTCGGAGAGGATCTCGAAGAGGAACACACCGCAAAGCAGAGGCAGGAGCAACTCCTTGTGCATGATGATGGCCGACACGGCGATGATGCCGCCAATGGTCAGGCTACCCGTGTCGCCCATGAAAATCTGGGCAGGGTAGGAGTTGAACCACAGGAAGCCGATCAGGGCACCGACGAAAGCGGCCATAAACACCACCAACTCTTCGCTGCCTGGGATGAACATCAGGTTGAAGTGGCTTGCCGTGACGGCATTACTTGAGATGTAGGCCAAGATGACCAATGTGATGCCGATGATGGCTGAGTTGCCCGAGGCCATGCCGTCCATGCCGTCGTTGAGGTTGGAACCGTTGCTGACGGCGGCCACGATGAAGATGGTGAGGAGCACGAGGAAGACCCATGCGAGGTTGTACATCCACTTCGGGCCTGCCCAGCGGAACAAGTCAGCATAGTTGAGGTTGTGGTTTTTCAGGAAGGGGATGGTCGTGCGGGTCGATTTCACGTCGGGACTCTTCACGACGATTTCCTTGTTGTCTTCTATCTTCAGCTGCACTGTCTCGTTGATTTGCACGGCTGGGCTGAAACGCAGGGTAAGACCGACGATGAGGCCTAAGAGGACCTGTCCGCCGAGCTTGACAGCGGGTTTGATGCCGTCTTTCTTATGCTTGAAGGTCTTGACGTAATCATCGGCGAAACCGATGACACCGAGGAGGATCGTGGTGATGATCATCAAGATGGTGTAGATGCTATGGATCTTGCAGACGAGCAATACGGGAATCAGGATGGCCGCAATGATGATGACACCGCCCATGGTGGGTACGCCAACTTTCTTGGTGTTGTAGGGGTCGATGGACTCATCGCGTTGGGTCTCGACGACTCTCTTGCGCTTCAGCAGCTTGATGAAATAGTTGCCGAACCATACCGAGACGACAAGGGCTAGGATGATGGCAATGGCAGCGCGGAAGGTGACGTAGTTGAATACGCCTGCACCTGGGAAATTGCGTTGCTCTAGATAATTGAACAGATAGTATAGCATTATTTGACCTCCTTGAATGCTGCCGACAAGACTTCCTTGTCGTCAAAATGGTTCTTTACTCCGTTGATTTCCTGATAGTTTTCGTGTCCCTTGCCCGCCAGCAGGATGATGTCGCCTTTCTTGGCCAGGGCCACGGCTGTGCGGATGGCCTCGCCTCGGTTGGTGATGCTCAACACTTTGTGCATGTCTTCCTCGGCGATGCCGGCTTTCATCTGGCGGATGATCTCGTCAGGGTCTTCGTTGCGCGGGTTGTCGCTGGTGAGGATGACACGGTCGCTGAGTTTCACGGCCACAGCAGCCATCTCGGGACGTTTGGTGGTGTCGCGGTTGCCTCCACATCCCACGATGGTGATGAGTGTTTCCTTGTGGCAACGCACGTCGTTGATGGTCACCAACACATTCTCCAATGCGTCGGGGGTATGGGCGTAGTCGACGATGCCGACGATGCCACAGTCGGAGCGCACCATGTCGAAGCGTCCGTTGGCGCCGTGCAGCTTGCTGATCTCGACCAGCAGCTCGTCTTTATTAAAGCCTAACGAAATGGCAGCGCCATAGATGGCCAAGAGGTTGCTGGCGTTGAAGCCGCCCACGAGTTGGGTGTAGACCTCGGTGCCGTTCACCTTGATGAGCATGCCATCGAAGTGACTCTCCAGCACGATGCCTTTGAAGTCGGCGTCGTGTTTCAAAGCATAGCTGAGTTTCTTGGCCTTGGTGTTCTGCAGCATCACCGCGCCGTTCTTGTCGTCGAGGTTGGTAAGGGCGAAGGCACTCTGTGGCAAACTGTCGAAGAATTTCTTCTTGGCGTTGCGGTAGTTGGCCATCGTCTTATGGTAGTCGAGGTGGTCGTGGGTGAGATTGGTGAAGATGCCCCCTGCGAAATGTAATCCTGCGATACGGTCCTGTGCCACGCTGTGTGAACTCACCTCCATGAAGGCGTACTCACATCCTTTCTCCACCATTTGGTGCAGCAAGGTGTTCAGCTCGATGGGGTCGGGGGTGGTATGTGTCGAAGGGATCACTTCGCGGCTGATGATGTTCTCGATGGTTGAGAGTAGGCCGCAGCTGTAGCCCGCATCGGTGAAGAGACGGTAGAGCAGGGTGGCGATGGTGGTCTTGCCGTTGGTGCCGGTCACGCCCACCAACTTCATCTTCTCAGAGGGGTTGCCGAAGAAGTTGGAGGCAGCCACGCCGAGCACGTAAGCCGAGTTGTCCACCTTGACATAGGTGACCTGGTCCGACTTCTTACGCGGCAGCTTCTCGCACACGATGGCGGAGGCTCCTTTCTCTATGGCCTTGTCGATGTAGTCGTGGCCGTCCACCTGGGTGCCTCTCACGGCAAAGAAAAGGGTGCCGTGGTCGACTTTTCTGGAGTCGAACGAGATGTCGAGGATGTCGAGGTCCTTGTCGCCGATGATTTCCAGCAGGTTGCAGTTTACCAATATCTCTTTGATCTTCATTTCTTTTCCAGTGTTAGGTGAATGATGCTGTTTGCTCTGACCGTGTCGCCAGGGTGCAGCGACTGTTCTTTGACCGTGCCTTGCCCGACGAAGTTTGTCTTGATGCCCATGTTCTCGAGGAGGTAGACGGCGTCGGAGATGTCCATGCCGATGACGTTGGGCACCCTGCCTGACTGCAGTCGTGCCTCCTTGATTTTGGTCTCGCCGCTCTCGTTTTGCTCGACGGTGACCCATTCGCCGTTGATGGCGAAGTCGTTGTAGTCTTTCGCGATGCTCTTGAGGAAGGCGGTCTCCTTGTCGTGGCGCACGATGACGGGCTCGGAGGCGATTCTCGGTGCGACCTTTATCGAGTCGTCGTCTTGCGTGCCGATGCGCATGGCGTAAACCTTCTCTGCAATTTCCCTGAAGCCAGGGGCGGAGACGCCGCCTGCAGCCCAGAAACGGCCACGGGCGCGGCTCACCATGACGATGCAGCTGTAACGCGGCTGCTCGGCGGGGAAGTATCCCACGAAGGTGGTGTTGTAGAGCTTACGGCCGATGCCCGGCTCGTGATAGGCGTAGCCTTGCACACGATCGTAGTATTGTGCCGTTCCGGTCTTGCCTGCCACGTTGACCACACAGCCAGCGAACTGGCGCTTGGCGGTGCCTCTGATGGCGACGCCTTCCAACATGGTCTGCAGCTTTTTGATGGACTCGGGCGATGCGATATGTTCGTTGAGGCAGATGGGGTCGTATTTCTCCACGGTCTGGCTACCGCGACGGATCTCGGTGACGAACTGAGGCTTCATCAGGCGGCCACCGTTGGCGATGGCGTTGTAGAGCATGATGAGCTGCATAGGCGTCACGTTGACTTCGTAGCCTATCGACATCCAGGGGAGGGAGACGTTCGACCAGAGTTTTCTGCCGTCTTTGGTCTTGTCGTTGGGGTGCTTGATGACGGGCTGCGCCTCGCCTTTGATGCCAGTGCCGATCTTCTTGTTCAGGCCGAGGGCATAGAGGCCGTCGACGTATTTCTCGGGATGGGCTGCGAAGGCTTTGGTGATGAGCACGGCGGTGCCTTTGTTGGACGACTGCTCGATGACCTCCTGCACGGTGCAGATGCCGCCTTTGGCGAAGCTGTGGTCGTCTTTCATCACACGGTTCGAGAACTTGATGGGACCCGTGCCGATGTTGACCAAGTCGGTGAGTTTGGTGTCTTCTTTGTGGTTGAGCAACACGACCATGGAGGCAATCTTGAACACAGATCCGGGCTCATAGCGTTCAGCCATGGCTACGTTGTACGACTCTTCGTATTTCCCTGTCTCGTGGTTGAGGCGCAGGTTGGCCATGGCCTTCACGTAGCCCGTTTCCACGTCCATCAAGATGGCGCAGCCCTGCTCGGCCTTGTTCTCGGTGAGGGTGTGGTTGAGGGCGTTCTCCACGATGTCCTGCAATTTGATGTCGAAGGTAGTGATGACGTCGTCGCCGTTTTGGGCTTCCACGTCTTCTTCCGAGTTGACGGGCATCCAGTCGCCGTGGTGGATGCGGCGCACCAGCTGGCGGCCGTTGACACCGCGAAGATATTCGTTGTAGGCGCCTTCGATGCCGAAGAAATAGCCTTGTTCCTCGTTGGCCATGCCGAGCATGAGGCCTGCGAGTTCCTTGAAGGGACGCTCGCGGCGGATCTTCTTCTCTGCGATGAGGCCGCCCTTATAAAGACCTTGGTTGAAGATGACGAACTTCTGCATCTTGTTGTATTCGGCCAAGGAGATGTTCAATCCGATTTTGTAGTGACGGTTTTTCTTCACCATGCCTTCGGCGAAGAAAGCCTTCCACTGAGCGGGAGTGCGTTTTGGGAAGAGCTCTGACATCTGGATGCAGAGCGAGTCGATTTTGTTGGCGAGGAGGGTCGAGTCGACGGCTCTGTAGTCGAAGAAGACATCGTATTGGGGGATGGAGGTGGCCATCAGCTGTCCGTCGCTCGAGTAGATGTTGCCACGCGAGGCCTCCAGGGTCCTCACGCGGAGTTCCTTCTGCTGGGCGAGTTTCTTCAGCTCCTCGCTGTCCTTGGTCTGCACCAGGATGATCTTCACGATGAGGGCGATGCCGAAGAGGAGCACGAGGAAATACACCAGATAGGTCTTCCACAAGGTGTCGGTTCTAGGGTCGATGTTCATTGCTCCTCCGTGTTTTCAGGTTGCTCGTTTGTGTTGATTCGCTTCAGCGGCACGATGGCTTCCTTGATGCCACAACCTTCCAGTTTCTTGGCCAGCACCGACTGCTTCGAGGCGGCCATGATGTCGGACCGCACTTGGATGTATTCCACTTGGAGCTTGTTGAGTTTCTGGGCGTCCTCGGCGAGTTCGCGGTTCTTGGCTTCGGCGATATAGGTGTTGGTGATGATGGCCATGAGCAGGAGGGTGATATAGACCATGAAGGGGAACTGTTTGGAGAACTTCTCCTTCACGAGGAACTTGCCGCCCAAGATGGTCATGACGTTCTTTCCGCTTCTCTTTTTCTCTTTTTGCTCTGTCATGGCTTCATTTCCTTTCTGCGATTCTGAGTTTGGCGCTGCGTGCCCTGCTGTTGCTCTCGGTCTCCTCGTCGGAGGGCACGATGGGTTTGCGCGTGATGATATGATAAGGTGTCAAAAGGTTGCCGTAGAAGTCTTTCTCTTCCTTGCCTTCGGCGTTGCCGGTCTTCATGAAGTTCTTCACGATGCGGTCTTCGAGCGAGTGGTACGACATCACCACGAGGCGACCGCCAGGTTTCAGCACGTCGGCACACTGGGTGAGGAAGGCGCTGAGGGCTTCAAGTTCCTGGTTCACCTCGATGCGCAGGGCCTGGAATAGTTGGGCGAGCACCTTGTTCTCCTTGCCGCGAGGCAGACGGCGTTGCACGGCTGCCTTGAGCTGCTCAGTGGTCTCGATGGGTTCGTTTTCGCGGGCCATGACGATGTCGGAGGCGATGAGGTTGGGCTGCTGCATCTCGCCATAGAGGCGCAGGATGCGGGTCAGGTCGGCGTGGTCGTAGGTGTTGACTACGGTGGCGGCGTCGTTGGGTGTCATCTGGCTCATCCGCATGTCGAGCGGACCGTCGAAACGGGTAGAGAAGCCCTTCTCGGGAGTATCGAACTGGTGCGAGGAGACGCCCAGGTCGGCCAGCACGCCGTCGATCTGTCCGCCGTGGTAGAGCTGGATGAAGTTCTTGAAGTACCTGAAGTTTTGTGGGATGAAGGTGAAACGCTCGTCGTCGAAGGCATTGGCGGCAGCGTCTTCGTCTTGGTCGAAGGCGTAGAGATGACCCGTGGTGAGGCGGTCGAGGATGGCGCGCGAATGTCCGCCGCCACCAAAGGTGACGTCGGCATATACGCCATCAGGGTTAATGTTCAATCCCCCGATGCATTCGTTTAACATGACCGGATTGTGATACATTGCCTTCACTCCTTACTTATTTAATAGTACGAAGAATCTCCAATATTTTCTTTTTGTCGACGGCCGACACTGACTGCTCGTAACGCTCCTTGTCCCAGATTTCCATCTTGTTGGCAAGGGCTTCCACCACGACCTCCTTGACGAGACCGCCGCGCTCCATCAGCTCCTTAGGGATCTGGAGACGGCCGCTGGCGTCGAGTTTGGCGTAGCGCACACCCTCGTTGAGGAAACGCAGCGCGTTAATCTCGTCTTCATCGTAGATGCTGAAACGGGCCCGCAGCTTGTCCTGCTGCTCGTCCCAGTCACGGCGTGTGAAGAGGTCGAGGCAGGTGCTGTTGTCGAACAGGCTGGGACGCAGCACGAAGCCTTCCTCCGCCTGCTCTCCCATCTGCTCCTTGAACTCGGCAGGCAGCATGAGGCGGCCTTTCGCGTCCAACTTGCAGTTAAAATGTCCGATCGGGTAACTCATTTCTCTTAAGACGATTTTTTTCAGTGCAAAAGTAATGCATTTTATCCCACTTCGCTGCATTTTATCCCACTTTTTCATAAAAAGTTTTCAACATTGGTTGTTCATAACCTGTTGATAGGCTGTTAATTATTTGTTCGTCAAATACTTATACGACATTTAACATCTGTTTTCACGGGTTTTGGGGCGTCCAAAAGCGTGTTTTTCGGCAGAAATGAACAATTTCGTTTTTCTTTTTACTATCTTTGCTGCGTTTGTGGAGTGCATTTCGATATGGAAAACGGACAAAACAACCTGATTGACTTGAGGAAGATCTTCACCGCGAAGGTGCCTAAGTTGATGAAACACATGCCTGAGTGGCTGTTCAGGAAGATACAGCGTCTCTTGCACGAGGACGACATCAACGAGATCCTGACCAAGTATGCCGACTTGCAGGGCCTCGACTTCATCAACGCGGTGGTGGCCGACTTCAACCTCGATGTGGTGCTCGACGGGGTCGATAACCTGATGGCTTCCGACCGCATTCTGGTGGCCTCCAACCACCCCCTCGGCGGCCTCGACGGCATCGCCCTCATCGGCGCCGTGGGCAACCACAGGGGAGAGACCTTGACCCCCGTTAACGACTTCCTGATGTTCGTGAAAAACCTCCAGCCTATCTTCATCCCCGTCAGCAAGGTGGGTAGCGCCACGGCCAGCCGTGAGGAGAGCCTGAAGCTCTTCAACGACACCTTCGCCGGCGACGCCACCATCTGTTATTTCCCCTTCGGCCTCTGCTCGCGCAAGACCAAGGGTGGCAAGATCATGGACCTCGACTGGAAGAAGACCTTCGTGACCAAGTCGAAGGCCTTCCAGCGCGACATCGTCCCCGTTCACATCGAAGGGCGCAACTCCAACTTTTTCTACAACCTGGCCCGTCTGCGTAAGAAGCTGGGCATCAAGGTGAACATTGAGATGGCTTTCCTTGTCGACGAGTTCTTCAAGCAACGCAACAAGCAGCTGAAGATCAGCTTTGGCAAGCCCATCCCTTATCAGACTTTCGACCGTCGCTTCAACGACGCCCAATGGGCTGAAAAGCTGCGCACTTTCTCGTACCAGTTGGGTAATGACGCCCATCTGGACTTTGACCCTCAAAAAGAATACACGATATGATGAAAGATATAATAGCCCCGGTTCCGGTAGAGGCCATAATGGATGAGCTGACCGCCGATAAGTTCTTCCGCAAGACCAACAACGGCGGGAATGAGATCTATGTGCTGACGGCACACGACTCGCCCAATACCATGCGTGAGATCGGCCGTCTGCGCGAAATCAGTTTCCGTGCCGCAGGCGGTGGCACGGGTCTCGACTGCGACATCGACGTGTTCGACACCCGCGATGACAACTTTTTCTTCCAACTCATCGTTTGGAACCCCGACGACCGTGTCATCGTGGGCGGCTACCGTTTCCTGCTTTGCGACCATCTGCCCGTCGACGCCAATGGCCAGGTGGACACCCCCACCAGTGAGCTCTTCCACTATTCCGAGAAGTTCGTGAACGACTATCTGCCCGACACCATCGAGTTGGGCCGTTCCTTCGTCCAGCCCGACTACCAGCCTACGAAGAACCTCGCCAAGGGCATCTATTCTTTAGACAACCTGTGGGACGGCTTAGGCTCGCTCGTCGACATCTATCCCGAAGCCAAATATTACTTCGGCAAGGTGACGATGTATCCCCAGCTGGAGCGTACCTCACGCGATATGATACTCTATTTCATCCAGAAGCACTTCCCGGATCCCGACGGCCTCGTCACCGTGCGTCCCGAGCTCGACCTACCCATCCTCACCGACCGTGACTGGCTGGCCTCGGTGCTCTGCCACGAGAACTATCGTGACGACTATAAGACCTTGGTGAAGCAGGTGCGCGAACGTGGTGCCGCCGTGCCCCCATTGGTCAATGCCTATATGAACCTCTCGTCGACGTTGCGTTCCTTCGGCACCGCCCTCAACCCAGGCTTCGGCAAGGTGGAGGAGACGGGCATCCTCGTGACCATCGAAGACATCTATGAAGAGAAGGTGCGTCGCCACATGGAATACGATAAGAACGCCATACCCTCACACTTAAGCTAAGCAGCCATGGATATCAAGAAAGCCGAATTCCTGATGAGCAACACTCGCTTCGAGTTCCTGCCCAACGACAACATCCCTGAGTATGCCTTCATCGGCCGCTCCAACGTGGGTAAGTCGTCGCTGATCAATATGCTGGTGCAGCGCAGGGGACTGGCCAAGACTTCGTCGGTGCCTGGCAAGACCGTGGCCATCAACCACTTCATCGTCAACGATGCTTGGTATCTCGTCGACCTGCCGGGTTATGGCTATGCGCAGCACTCGAAGAAGACGCGTGAGCAGTGGCGGGTGATGATCAACAACTACATCACGCGCCGGCGCAATCTGGTGACCACCTTTGTGCTCGTTGACGCGCGTCTCGAGCCGCAAAACAATGACATGGGCTTCATGGAGTGGCTGGGCGAGAACCAGGTGCCTTTCTGTATCGTCTTCACCAAGGCCGACAAGGTGTCGAAAGCCGAGCTTGACCGCAACGTGGAGGCGATGAAGACGCGCCTTTTGGAGAACTGGGAGGAGCTGCCGACCATCTTCATCACCTCGGCGGAGAAGAAGCAGGGTAGGGAAGCGGTGTTGGATTACATCGAGCAGCAGAACAACGAGATTGCAGATTTGTTAAACAAGAAGAAATAACGACAGTTAACCTTATTATTCACTTAAAACTACTGTATTATGGGAATGTTAATCTCCATTCTTATCGGCGCTCTGGCTGGTATCATCGCCGGTAAACTCATGAACTACGGCCTCGGTTTGATTTGGGCCATCATCGTTGGTGTGGTCGGCGGCTTCTTGGGCAGCTGGATCTTCAGCATCATCGGTCTTCCTGCCAGCTCCAACTTCTGGGGCCAGCTCCTCGTCGGCATCGTTGGTGCCGTGGTGTTGCTGTGGCTTGTGTCACTGATTAAGAAAAAGTAAGTATAACGAGTATTAAAGCAATAAGCGGAGCCATTCGGCTCCGCTTTTTTTGTGTCCTTTTCACCTTCGTTCTTAACGACACTCTCCCGCTCCAAACCCCTCATGGCGGACAAGGATCCGCCATCCCTTACACCGCCAGAGGACTACACCCTTGTCGTCGCTTTGCGCATTGGCTCCGCCGAATCTTCGATTTGCGAGGAGGGACGACGAAGCAATCCAAATGATGAGCTCTTTATATGGATTGCCGCGCTCCGCTCGCAATGACGGACAATTCTCGGGTCGCTTTGATACGCGAAACATGAATGCAATTGATGAGATTCCCCTTCGGGGAATGGAAGGCCCTTATTATAGTGATCAGCGGCGGCTTCTAACGTTAACGATCCGTAAGCGCTTTAAACCGCCGCATGGTACCTCTTACTATAACCTCCATTGACTTCGTCGAAATGCTCTGCATTCGGTGAAACCAATCTTCGATTTCCCGCCGACAGGCGGGAACCTCATCCCCATAAAAAAAACAAAGGCCACCCCAAAAAGGGGTAGGCCTTTGTTACCAAAAAAACTGTAAAACGTTCAAATTTTATTCCTGTTCTTTCTTGCGCTTGCCCAGGAGGTAGGCGCCAGCGAGGCCGGCGAGGAGCATGATGCCTTCGCCAGCGGGGACGCTCTGGTCGTAGGTCACGTTCTGCTCGGGGACCCACTGGTTGGGGCTGTCACTACCGGTGCGCTTATTGTTCCATTCATCATCCTCAAGGATGAACACCTGCGACATGGCGGGGACAACGGCCATCAACATCAAGGCTGCGATTGTGATTATTCTTTTTTTCATCGTATTTTGTGTTTTATTTGTTATTTCTTCCGTTAATGTTGGGTTCTCGTAGGGGCGAACCCGTGTCCGCCCCCACAATTACCATACCGTTTTATCTCACCACGACCTTCTGGACCTTGGTGCTTGTGCCTTGGCTCACGCGGAGCATGTAGACGCCCTTGGCCACATTGTTCAGGTTGACGCGGTTCTGCTCGTCGGTCAGGCGGGCGCTGTAGACCGTGCGGCCCAGCACGTCGACCACGTCGAGCGTGCCCTTGCCGTTGACGACCCACTCGGAGCCGTCGAACCAGGCGAAGTCGTTGTCGCCCTCGTTGTACTCCTCGACGTCGGTCACCGCGAAGGTGATGTAGAAGCGCGAGGCGTAGTCGTCGGTGGTGGCGTCGAAGGTGTAGTGGTCGGCGCGCAGCATGTCGGTGATCGTGCCCGTCATATTGTCGACCAGCAGCAGGCTGCTGAAGTCGCCATTGTAGGTGCTCCAGGTCAACGTGAAGGTGTCGTTCTCATTGGTATAGAAGCGCACCGGCACGCGATCGGTGCCCTCGGGGGCGAACAGCAGGCCGTAGCCTTGACCTTCGAGGTGGGCAGCGATGTGGAAGTTGGCATTGCGCAGGCCTTGGATCTCCTTCACACCACCAATTTCTGGACGGTTGAACTCGATGACGGTCATGTCGCGGTTACCACGTTCGTTCTCAGCGAAGATGTTGACCAACGGGTAGTTTACCTTTTCACCGCGGAAATAGGAGCTCGGCGTATTCTCTGTCGTAGCCATATCCTTGGTAAAGGTCAGCGAACCTTCCTCATTGGCTGAATACACGAAGAAGGCTTGGTGCGGATGGACGTACTGAGAAACAATGGCAGGGTTCTCCGAAGCAGTCTTTGTGTAAGGTGCGTAATAGTTCTGGTCAGCATCGTAAGCGAAGATGTCAACACCAAGAACATCGATGTCAAGGTATGCCTGGTAGGGGTTACCCACGAGGTTCCAGCCTTTGTTGAAGTTGATGCCCTCAGGCTCCTGGTTGGTCAGCGCGATGGTGACATCACCGTTGTTCAGCGTACCAGTGCTGCTCATGTAGCTGTCCTGGCTGATGGCCATCATGTAACCCTTGCCGGGAGTGAAGATGCCGTCACGTTGGTCGGCCTCGTTATATTGGATCCGGTTGGCGTTGTCCACGTGCCAGTGGTCGGTGCGCTTGAAGTTGATCCAGTGGTATTCGGGCTCGTAGTAGGTGTAGAAGTCCCACATCACAGTGCCTTCGGGGGCCGGCGTTGTGACCGACAGGCCGTCCGGGAAGTAGCCGCCCTCCATCTTAGTGATGTTGACGTCGCCGTAGTGGCCATTCTCGGTGCCGTAGGTGGCGCCGAAGGCGGCGTCGCTCAGCGAGGTCGACATCATGTGCCAGTCGTAGCCAAGCTCGTGGCCCAGCCAGTCGGTGGCGTTCTGGCCGTGGTCGGAGTTGTCGAAGGTCACACCCACCGTTGTGTTGATGAAGTCACCGGCGCCGTCGGCCTGAACCAGGACGGCGTCCTCGTTGATGAAGACGTTGGTGCTGGTGGCGGGCACATTGGCCACCTTCGTGGCGTTGCCATAGAGGAAGATGTTGCTGACGTTAGCGGTGGCGAGCAGGCCGTCGATACCATTGTCGAAGCCGTCGCCTGCGGCGAGGTTGAACGCCGAGTACTGCAGATACTTCTTGTCAGCGCCGATCGTGGCCATGGCATTGTCCTTGGCAAAGGCAAGCACTGGCAGGTCGCCGTTGATGTCGGCCGAGGTGGGACGCAACCACTTGGTGTAAGTGGTGTGGCCGTCAGCGACCCATTGGTTCAGCACGCTCAGCAAGCCGTTCCAGACCAAGGTGTGGTTGTCAAGGTATTCTATCGCCTCATGGTTGGCATAGGTGTTCTCGGCAGGGGCCGTGACGATGTTGTCGCTATACATGTAGCCGAGCTCCTTGCGGCCCTTCACGGCAGCATAAGTGCCGCTCTTAGCGATAGAGCCCGTGCTGCCCTCGGTGTCGCCGACTTGAGCACCGGCCTTGTCGACATAGCAGTAGTTGATGCTACCCTTGTTGGTATAGGCAAAGGCGGGATACTCTTGCTGGCCGAGCACCACATAGCAGTTCTCCACAGTGCAGCCTTCGTTGTTCACGCCGACGAGACCGCCCTTGGTGTTAGAACCGGTCATGGTGACATTGGCGTAGCTGTTGTAGAGGTCGGCGCCGTTGGAGCCGACAAGGCCGCCCATGACGGTGCTAGTGGCTCCCGTCATCTCATTGACGGCGAAAGCAGAATGAATGGTGGGTTTAGTGGTATTTTCTCCCACAGTGAGGGGTTGAGCGATACCAACCAGACCACCCATGTTGATTGTATTGGAACCACCGACAAGAGAGCCAGCAGCCTCAACGTTGCTCAACGTACCGCCCGTCATCGAACCGATGAGGGTACCCATATTGGCTGCATTAGCCTCAAATGTGACGTTTGCAATAACATTCTGAACGGTGGCTCCCTCGGCGTTACCAATCATACCCATGTTAGTCTGGGTCAAGGGGCTATGCATGCCCTTGATGACATGACCGTTGCCTTCAAAGGTGCCTTGGAAGGAATTGGTCAGTGAGCCAATTGGCACCCAGATACTGGCACCCATGTCTAGGTCGGCTGTCACATTGGCGACAGCAGTAGGATGCGGGTTGGCACCGTTTAAGCCGTTGACGTGGCTGATGAACCATGCCAACTCTTCGGGGGTGTTGATGTCGGAAGGATCAAAGTCATTGGCGTTGTAACCTTGGGCCGTAGCGCTCGGGTACTTCGGGTTCCAGTCTTGCACGGTCACCCAGGTACCAATCCAATAGAGGTAGGTAGGATCATTGTATTTCTCCAACTGATACTTGCCAAGGTCGTGGTAGATGATGCTGTTTGGCTGATCGTTGTAAGGCTTCTCAAGCCAATTGATGTCAGTTTCAACGTTGACAACCTTAGTGTAGCCGTCCACATCACCATAAAGTTCCTTCGTGACACCAATCTCGGCATCGTCGCCCAACTCACCATATTCGTCGGTGGCAGCAGCCGTTCCGATGGTGATGACCTTGTCGGCAGCGGTCAGGTTGACGTTGTTTTGATCGTTACCCTTCATATTGTCGACGATTTTGACGTTGTCAGAGACAATCATCGTACCGGCCATGTAGACACCGGCACCGTTGCCCGTGGCAACGTTGTCCTTGATCATGGCGTTCTGATTCATCTTCAGCAAGCCACCGTTGTCGACGTAAACGGCACCACCATTGCCATTGTTATAGTTGTTTTGCAGCACGGTACCATTGGTGAGCTCTACGGTTCCGCCATTGTTGATGGTGATCAACGGAGCTGTAGCCTGGACCGAAGTCTCAGGGTTCTCACCCTTGCCACCATTATTGGTAGCAAACGGATCTTCATAGTAGCCATCCAACGTCATACCTCTGAGGCTCACGTTGTTGTTGGCCACCAGCAATTCACCCTTGTAGGAGTCGTTGTTAGCATTGCCGACGATACCGTCTCCAGAGGCAAGCGGATGACCACCATTGTAACGATACAGAGTGACGTTGTTGTAGCTCAATCCATTCCAGATAAGGGACTTGTCAGCCGTCACCTTGTTGACCACGTAGATCTCGTCACCAGCTAGGTAGCCGCAACGGTTGAAGATGGTGCTCAATGACTTGGCAGCCCTGTTAGGATAACGGGCAAGCACATCCTTCGGGTATGCATTGTCGCCGTTGACGCCGTCCAGATAAAACTTGGTGCCCTCACCACGACGATACACCTTCACAATGATGGTCAACTCTTGGGCGTCTTGGCAATCGCCATTGGAATCTATGTAGTTGTCGAAAGTGATGTTGTAGGTCAGTGTACCCATCAGTTGGGTTTCGCCGTCATGGACCACATGACCGTTATAGAAGAGCGTGAAGTCGATGGCAAACTGCTCACGGCCACCTGCCTTACCGACCAGCTGGGGATTGGGGGTAGGATTGGTCGCTGTCATCGGATAGGTGTCGTGAGCGCCAGTACCTAAGCCGTTCCAACCATCGGTGTTGTCGTAGTTGAGGCTGGCGCCATAATTGATGGCAAACTTGTTGTAGTCGTATCCGCCGGTAGCGCCACGAGCAATCAGTTCACCGCCGTGAGCAGGGACGAAGTTGACACTATTCAGTTTGAAGTTGGATTCGACACCGGCGGTGCACAGGTTGAACTGGGGCAACACCACTTTGGCCGTATACTGTTCGGCATTGGAACCCTTGCCTTGCATGACGGCATATACTTCGGTGGAGAACTGCTGCTCGATGCTGGCCGAGGTGTTCACCGCCAAGGCGATGGTCACGCGGTCAGTTTCATTGCCGTCGGCATCGCATTGCACGAGCACGATAGTCATCGGTTCCCAAGTCATGTTGGCGCTCAACTTATTATAATAAGTGAGGCGGAAAGTGACCTGAGGAGTCTTGGTGTTGTCGGTGCAGGTGAACTTGTTGACATATGAATAAGAAGGTTCCTCTCCTGTCATCTCTGCGAGGAAGTCATCCGACTCGGCACAGATGATAAAGCCCGAGGTGGCGGAGCCTTCCTTCGTGGTCAGGCCCATGCCTTGGCCGTTGATGGCCACGAGGCCGAAGTTAACGTCGGGCTGGGCGATGATCTGGTTCTGGGCGCTCTCGATGGCCGAAGCCTGTTCGATATCATTAGTTTCGTTATACGAAATCCAAGAGCCGTCATCTACCAAGGCAGAGTTGAAGGTAAGTACATCCGGACCGTAATCGACGGTGGTGCTCATATTAGGCTCGTCACCCACGGTCTCGAAACGATAGTAAGCGGTATTGCTTCTGAATGCCGGAAGGGTGATGATCACGTCAGTATAGCTGAAGGTGGCAGTGCCGTTGGCAGCAGCGTTGAAGACACCCTCACGGTAGTGATTCTCACCACCAGCGCGCCAGATACGGAAGTATTGCTCAGCATTCTTGGCCACGGTGTGGTTTTCGTATGGCATTTGAACACCATTGGTTGTCGGATTGGTACCGTCCAAGGCAAAGGTGTTTTCGGAAGGCGTGTAGCTCACCCAACCACCATCGTTCGGGTTGTCGGTGCCGCTGTTTTGATCGAAAGCAGCGTGGGATTCCCAACGCGGACGAGCATAAGCACAGGTGGCGTCAGCATCGTTAGTGCTGGTCATCATGTAGGCGTAGCCGATGAGGGGGCCATAGAGGGGACCGTATTTTACCTCCACATAAGTACCCTTGTTGACGCGCACCTTGTTGGGTGTGGCTTCCAGCGTTGAAGGCACGATGGCGGTATAGGCATTGAGTTCGGTGCTTGCATACACGTTTTCGCAGCTCATGCTACGGAAGTTGGCGAGTTGTGTGGCAGGTGCATCGAGGAAGAGGCCGCTGCCGTTGACGAGGCGTACACCATCGACATCGGTGTCGGCATTCGGGCTGGTCTTTTCACCGTTATAAATCTCATAGATACTATACTTCTCGGTGGTGATCAGTGAGTTGATGCGACCTTGACCTGTGAAGTTGATGTTGGCGTTGTCGAAGATAAGGATTTTGGCAAACTGGATGGAGAAGAGCGTACGTGTGGCTTTCGTGGGGGCAGTAGTGGCGTTGGCATAGCCGTAGTTGCGGATGATGATGGTACGCTCGGCTTTACCGGCATAGCAAGAAGTTCCACAGCCAAGGACAGAGCCGCCAATGTTCATGTATTGGGCGTTACTCGTCTGTTCGGTCTCGGTCTCGTAGTCGGTGCCGTCCACATAGATGTTGGAGTTGCCCGAGATGGTGTTGTTGCCGAAGGTGCCGGTGAAGGTACCCCAGTCGCCACCAGCCCAGATGGTGCCCCCGATGTTGAGGTTGCTATTGGTGTAGGTGATACCAGTGGTGGGGGTAGCATTGGGCGCGTTGTTGATGGCGTTCTGGCCGATGAAGGCGTAGACCGAACCGAAACAGTTACCGAAGTAACCGGCGGCGTAGACGTTCTCATCGAGAGTGCCGCCGCTGATGTTTGTGACGCATATCTTCTCGGTGCCAGTATAGCTGCTGAAGGCACTGTTGGCTTTGGAGAGGTCGTTGCCGTCGTTGGCGTTGCGCGAGCCGCCGTACACGTGGCTATAGATATGGCCTCCGGTGATGTTGAGGGTGCGCAAGCCCGTGACATACACTTTCTGTTGGGCACCATAAGCACCAGCAAAGACGTTGCCGCGGATGATACCGCCGCTCACGTTGACCGTGGTGGAGCCTTGGGTGGTACCCATCTGGCCGCCACCGTATACGGTGCCAGTCACTTCGCCGTTGCTGATGTTGACGGTCGACTTGCCGCTGGTGGAAGCGGCATTGCTGTTATAAGCCACTGAACCGTTCTCGCCGCCGCCGTACACGTTGTCCATCGTGCCGCCGCTGACGCTCACCGTCGTGGTGCCCGCGATGTTGGCGTTGGCAGCCGCCGGAGGCCAGGTGGTGCCAGTGTATTCTGCACCGAGGCCGGCGCCATACACGTTGTGCATCGTGCCGCCGCTGACGCTCACCGTAGTGTTGCCCGAGACGGTACCGAGGGCACCGCCGCCGTACACATTATTATTAATGGTACCACCCGAGACATTGACAATGGTATTGTTGGCCATGCTCGTGCCTTCACCATAACCGCCACCGAAGACGTTGCTGACCGTACCGCCAGAGACGTTGATAGTGGCGAGGTTGTTGATAGTTCCAGAAGTATTGGAGCCTCCATATACGTTATTAGTGACAGTTCCTCCTTTTACAAATACGTTGACTGTCTGCCCTAAACGTTGGTTCGCACCTCCAAACACATCGCCAACTGTTCCGCCAAGTACGTATACATTTGATACGCCACCAGTAGCAATATATCCGTAGTTACCTCCTCCATAAATTGCTCTTGAAACGACAGCATTGTCGGCTAGTACAACAGTAGAATTGGAAACTTCTCCGATTGCATATTCAGCTGAATAACCAGAACCTGCACCAAACACGTTACCTCCTTTTGATGTAGCAATATCTGGGTCTGATGTAGTGTGTTCAATATGAGTGTTACCGCCAACGTATAGTCTAGTATCTCCAGTAAGTGTTCCACCACTTCCTGTTTTATATCCATTGCAACCGCCAGCTACCCATCCATTGATGGTGCCGCCTGTGAATATCATAACACGATTACCAACGGCCTCAGCAAATGCCGCAGCTCCATAAATGGAACCACGAACCGTTCCACCTTTCATTCGAATCATAACGGCCCATGTTCCATCGTTCACTCCATAATTAGTAGAACTATTATTCATACCAGCTGCAATACTTGCCAATTCACCACCTTCAACAGTAAGACGACGTTTACCAATATATTGTAGATTACCATTGGCAGCCTGAGAACTTCCTAAGTAAAATGCTTCATCTCCTCTTGCGCTTCCAAGTCGGTTCCCTTGGAATTGTCCACTCTTGATATTATAATCAAAAGTAAGATTATTTCTGTTTCCTGAACCACTAAAAGTTAAAGTAGTACCACCATACATTTGTCCATTGGTGTATCCATTATTATTCTGGGTATTATCCCACTGCAATACCAATAAGCTATTATTGGAGGTGGCACGGTCATAATCACATCCTAAAATGCCCCTAATTGAAACGGTACTTGAATAGGTTCTTCCACTCCCTGCAAAATAAATATTATTCCACGTCCCGCTTTCAATGCGAAGTGTATAGTTAAGAGCTGTGTTTGAGTTGCTGTTTCTACCATAGATTGTTGTCGCTCCAGCAGCATTATTATATCCAGTCACACCGCGGCCTATGATAAGGTCATAACCATTACCAGTAATAGTTTGGCAATACGTAGCCCCCCTATTCCCAGTACCGCCTCTAAATACTATATACTCAAACTTGGTGGCTGCATTGCAGGTGAAATTGTCTTCGATTCTTGATGTCAAACTTCCTCCAGAAGTGCCGTCAGGATAACGGTTGGAAATGGTGACGGGTTTCTGGCCTGTGCGGCTAATGGCAGCATCAGAATTGCCACCAGTAATCACGTAGAAGTTTCTTTCGTATGAATCGGCACTTAAGTTATTGCTATTCAAATAACCGTTAGCATCAAGATAGGAAGCATTGTAGGCAATCACATACGCCCTTGCCCAAAGTGCTTCGAGTTCCACTTCCATGCCATATTCGCCAGCGGGAACGAATTGGATTTCAGTCTCGGCAGGAATGGTGGCACCCACAGCATAATTCTGGATGCTACCGCCCGTCACGCTCTTCACGCGCCAGCCGTAGAAACCACGCCAACGGGTGTCACCCGTTTCGTAAGTGGGACGCTTCGAGAAGGGGTTAGGAATGGTGGTATAGGCGCAGTTGCCGCTGGGGTTCTGTGAGGTGGCGCCATCGGCACGCTCCAAAGTCTTCAAATAGATGAAGGTGCTTTCCGTTTCGTTGTAGCTCACCTGCACGCTGTTGTTAGTGGAAGCAGTGAAAGTATTACCAGGATTGGCGTTGTTGCTTGTGGCAACCGTGTTCGTACCATTACCATAATACGTAATCTTCACATCGGCAGGGTTAAGGCTGCGGATAGGCTGGGTACCATCGCTATAGTAGCTCCAGCTGTGGTCTTCGCGGTCGTCCAAAAGGACAAGGCCGCCGTAGGTACCGCTACCGTTAGAGGGGACGTAAACGGCCGAGGCCACGGCAGAGGGGAGATAGTGGTCCTGGGCATAGTTGGCATAAGCCTTCACCGTAGTACCGGCAGTCACCTCAAAAGCCTCAGAATAAATATAGGTGGGGCCATTGTTTCCATTCACGTTGCTCACGTTGGGCTGGCTGCCGTCGGTGGTATAGTAGATAGTAGCTTGGTCGAATCCGCAGGTAATCGTGGCCGTTCCCGTTGCTCCTGTACCTTCAAAGACGATCACAGGCGTAGGCACGGTCACGTCACCGAACTCGAGTTCCACCACTTCGGATACGAGGCTGTTACAGTTGGCCTTAACGGCGAGGGTGGCTACTTTGAAGGTAACGTTAGGCGTGTGCCACTCAATGGGATTTAACGGGGCCGTAATCACGGTGCCGTTGGAGGCGTCAGGCTCGGTGCCGTCAGTGGTATAGACGACGTTGTAGGTCTCGTCCAAGCCAGGGTTGGTGGCGGGCTTCATGGTCACCATGTTGCCATTTTGAGTAACGGTAGGCTTGCCAGGAATGGGACGTTGGTCATCGTGGGTAAGGGTGAGCGTCGAAGGACTGCTGGCATTGCCTGCGCTAATAAAGGAGATTGCCTTAACAGTCACTGAGGCATTTTGGGCGCTCAGGTCAATCGAGATAGGGCCTTGATATAATTGAGCATTCGTCAGCGGATCGTTAGGATCGGGTGTGTTACCGTTGGTTGTGTAATAAACAGTAGAACCAATAGCGGTGTTGTAGATATTAACGAAATCACCGCATTCGTCCTTGCTGATGATGGGTTGGTTGATAACACTTGCCGTGCCGACAGACTTCACCTCGGCCGACCAACCTTCACCATTATATTGGTTGTTCGAAACGAACTTGACGGTGAGCGGACCGTTGGCCGTGATCGTGAAAGCGTTCTTGATATTGCCGGTAAGTTGGACGATGAGGTTTTCATCGTTGGCACTTTCGCCGTCATAGATATAAAGATAGTCATCGTTCAAACGGGCACTCCAATCATCGCCGAGGTCTCTCAAAATGTAATCCGGCCAACCGGAGTCGCTCCATCCTTGGAACGTCTTGAAAGTGATCTGAATCTTGTTGCTGCCATCTTTGAAGGTCAGCGTCGAGTTCTCACTAGGGCTGTATTGCTTCTCCCAGAAGTATGAGCCATCAGGTGATTCAGGGCCACCGGAGTCGTAGAAGTTAAGGGTACCTGTGACATTCTGTGTGCCCGAGTGCATGTACACATTGGTTTGTGCTTTCGCCACTCCAGCGAAGCACATCAACATCAGCAGCAGAAAGCTGGCTTTCAACTTGTTGAGCTTTCTTTTCTTGTTGTAATACTTTTGCATTTTGGTTTTTGTTTTGTTATTTGATTCTTGTCTCTATTTATTTTATTGTCTTATATTCTTTCTTGCTTGTCAGAAACGCACCTTATTAAATAATAAGGGTCACGGTCGTACAAGTGCGACGTTTTGGCCACGGGGCACGACAAATTGCGCCACACCATCGGGTTGGCGGCATAGTAGTCTCTTCCCAGGCACTTGCAGACCTATTTTCCCTCCACACCGCATGGAAAAAAACTTGCGGAGCAAAGGAATTGTTGTCAGTAAGTGTCCAGCATAAGACCTTGTAAGGTTGCTGTTTTTCTGCATTTTAGGATCCTTTTTTACTATAGTATTCTTTATTTCGTACAATGGACTGGCTGTACCTTCCAATCCGGCGGCAAAAATAGTAAAAATATCTTTATTATGTAACATGTTTGTGGCATTTTTGTAAGCATTGTGTTAATTTATTGGAAATCAGTAATATATGGTTTAAATATCTATGCAATGTAACAAATGTGTTACACATTAAGGTTTGCATGGGTATGGTATGTAACAAATGTGTTACATAATCATGAGAGAAGGAGTGCTGTAACAAATATGTTACAAGTCTTATATGGGCGATTTGTTGTAACAAATATGTTACAAAATATGGTGCTTGCCGAAGTGTAACAAATGTGTTACATATTTATTAGAGGTGGTATATTGTAACAAATATGTTACATAGTATGTTTTTGGAAAGTGTAACAAATATGTTACATATTATATTTTTGGAACGTGTAACAAATATGTTACACGATAATACTTGAATACACTGTAACAAAACCATTGCACTATATGTTTTGTTTCTTGAGTATAGTGTAACAAATACGTTACAATATGGTTTTGTGAATATGTAACAAATACGTTACAATTGTTTTTGAGAAAGTGTGACTATGCCTGCGGCTTGCTTTTTCCTTCCTTCTCCTTGATGAGAAGGAACCGAAGAATCAAGGCCAAAATGAACGGCCCACCGCACAGCCGCCTAAGTGCCTGACTTTCAAGTCGGGTAGTGACTTTTGTAAAGTCAAACGCAAGCGCCCCTCCCTGAAAGTCAAGCACTTAGCCGTCTCTTGGGCGACCGCCCCTCCCATTTTGGCCGGGCCCACGCGCCCACCCCATTTGGGTTTTGGCGTTCCCGTCCACGGTGTCCGTTGGTTTCACCTTTGTTCTTAACGACGCACTCTCGCCTTTGGAGTCATTGCGGACTTGATCCGCAATCTCTTTCACTATAGTGACACATTCCCGCTCATGAGATTGGCTCCGCCGAATCTTCGATTTGCGGGTCTCCGCCCGCAATGAGGTTAAAAGAGGCGGTTTGTCGCTTTGGCTCGGGTTCGCCGCGAAGCGGGAACCTCTTGTTACTTAAAGTAAACCCTAGTGATCCCGGTGCCGCCGGTCTCTAAGGAGGCGTCGCAGAAGTGTTCCACCTCGTGGATGTGGCTGAGCTTCTCGCGGATGAGCTTGCGGAGGATGCCGTTGCCCTTGCCGTGTAGGATGCTCACTTCTTTGATGCTGAGCAGCTTGGCCTCGTCAAGGTATTTGTCGACGATGTCCAAAGCCTCCTCGGCACGCTTGCCACGCACATCCAAGGTGAGGTCGAAGTGCTCGGCCTTCTCGCTGAGGTCGGCGGCGATGCCTTTCTGCCAGTTGCGTTGTGCCTTGCGGGCCTCGGCACGGCTCACCTTGCGGAGCTTGTCGGGGCTGGTGCGCAAACGCACGCTGTCGAAGAGGATGGTGGCGTCGGTGTCGCTGATGGAAAGGATTTCGCCCACCACCTGCATCTCCTCGATGCAGACGGTGTCACCCACCTTCAGCACGACCTCGGTCTCTTCCTTTTTCTTGGCCTCGGCAGCCTCCTTGGCCTTCTGGGCGATCTCTTCCTTGGTCTTCTCTAAGTTCTGGCGTATCTCTTTGGTCTTGGTCTTCTCGGCCTGCGCCTCTTTGATCTCCTTGATGGTGCGCTCAATCTGGCTGTTGGCCTTCTGGATGAGCTCCTGAGCCTCGGCAGCGGCGTCGCGGAGGTATTGCTTCTTCTTGCTCTCCAGCTCGGCGAGGAGTTTCTTGTATTTCTCCACCACCTCGGTGAGCAGCTGGTCGGCGATGCGCAGGTCTTGTTCCTTCTTGCGGATGGCTTTCTTGTCGACTTCGAGCTGCTGCAGCTGCTTCTCGAACTTGAGGTGCTGGTCGCCGGTGATGTTGGCGGCATCGTCGAGGATCTGTCGTGGGAAGCCGATTTTCTTGGCGATCTCGAAGGCGAACGACGAGCCGGGCTTGCCGGTCATCATGATGTACATGGGCTGCATGAAACGCGTGTCGAACAGCATGGCGCCGTTGACGATGCCCTCGTGGTTATCGGCTAACAGCTTGAGGTTGGCATAGTGCGTGGTGACCATGCCGAAGGCCTGCTTCTTGTTCAGCTCGAGGAGGATGGCCTCGGCGATGGCGCCACCCAGCTGGGGCTCGGTGCCCGTGCCGAACTCATCGATGAGGAAGAGGGTCTTGCCGTCGGCCTGCTCCAGCAGGGCCTTCATATTAATAAGGTGTGAGCTGTAGGTGGAGAGGTCGTCCAAGATGGACTGCTCGTCGCCGATGTCGATGAAGAGGCTCTCGAAGAGGCCGCACTGCGAGTCGACGCGCATGGGCGGCATCAAGCCGCACTGCAACATATATTGCAGCAAACCGGTGGTCTTCAGGCAGACCGACTTGCCGCCCGCGTTAGGTCCGCTGATGACGAGGATGCGGTTGCTTTCGTCGAGTTGCAGGTCCAGGGGGACGACTTGCTTGCCTTGGGCTTTCAGCTTCTTTTCCAAAAGAGGATGACGCGCTTGTTGCCAATTAATATAAGGTGTATCCAGTAACTCGGGCTTCACACCGCCGATTTCGTTAGCCAGCAAGGCCTTGGCGCGGATGAAGTCGAGTTCGCCCAAGAGATGCCATGCCTTGCGGAGCTCGGAGAGGTAAGGCCGAAGCAGTCGGGTGAAGGCCATGAGGATGCGGTGGATCTCGCGGCGTTCGGCATACTCCAGCTCTTTGATTTCGTTGGAGGTGTCGAAGATCTCAGCGGGTTCGATGTAGACGGTCTGGCCAGTGGCCGACTCGTCGTGGATGAAGCCTCGGATGGCGCGTTTGTCGCCCGCCTTCACGGGGATGACCAGACGGCCGTCGCGCACGGTGAGTTCCGCCTTCGCGTCGACCCAGCCTGCGGTCTTGGCGTCGCCCATGATCTGGCGGATGCGTTTCTCGATTCCGCCTTGCTTGCGGCGTATGCTTTGGCGAATCTCGAGCAGCTCGGTGGAGGCATTGTCGGGGATCTCGCCCTTGTCGTCGACGAGGCGGTTCACCTCGGTGAAGATGCTGCGGTCGATGAAGATGTCCTCAATCAGTGACTTGATGCGTGGTGTGGCGTCGGCACTCTCGGAGCGGCCATAGCGCAGGATGGCCTCAACGACGTTGAGCGAGGGCTTCAGGGCGAAGAGGTCTTCCACGTTGAGGCAGGTGCCGTCGATTTGGATGCGGTGGAAGGCCTCGCGCAGGTCGTGGAAGTCGCGCATGGGGAAAGGCACGCCGGTCTGCAGCAGGCCTATGAGCTCCTCGGTCTGTTCCAAGCTCTTGAGGATGGCGGCTTTGTTGGTCGAGAAGGCCATCTTGTCCGCCCGTTCCAGTCCCATCTGGCTGATGCAGTGGTCGGAGAGCATCTGTCGGACGCTGGCGAAGCCGATCTTTTGTTCGAAGTTGGTTGGGTAGATCACGGATAGGTTGTTTTTCTATGGTTATTTCATTGAATAATTACCCCAGTCTTTCCAGGAAACATAATCGATTCCATTGATGGAGAGGGTTAAGTCGCCAAGGTAGAAGACTGCGCCACGGCAGCCGTCGTTGCCACGAAGTGAGAGGTAGTCGCGCGTGTTTTTTGAGAGGTTTTGCTCGGCTTCGATGGTGCTTTTGATTTCGATGGCGAAGGTGTGTTTCCAGTCGGCGATGGTGTCCACCTCAAAGCCTTTTTGGTCGCGATAGAAGGTCAAGTTGGGTTGCTTGCCCAGATTCAGCCTGTTTTTAAGCATTTCGGCAATGGCGAAACTCTCTACAATGGCTCCTTTATGTTCGCTGAGAATCAGTTCCTCGACGGACTCAATGCGGAGCAGGTGGCAAAGCAGTCCCGAATCTATAAAATACAACTTGGGTGTTTTCACCAATGACTTTCCAAGGTTTTGGGTGTCTGGTTCTAACAAGTGGATGATGAAAGACGACTCCAGGATAGAGAGCCATTGTTTGACGGTGGGAGCCGAAACGCCGATGCCACGAGCGATGCTGTCCATCGAGAGCATTTGTCCGCTATAAGTGGCGCAGATTTGGATGAACTTCTTGAATACGGACAGGTTGCTGTAGTTGATCTGACGCTCAACATCCAAATCCAGGTAGGTGTCTATATAACTATTAAACCAATCATCGACCGTAAAGTGCTTGGCCGAGTCATATAAAGGCGGATAGCATCCTTTGAAAATTATCTCATACACATTGGAGCCCAACATGTTGCTGTTTTGGAGCTCACCAATGGAAAAGGGGAGAAGTTTCAAAAAGGCGGCGCGACCTGCCAGCGAGTCGGTCATATTCTGCTTCAAATTGAACTGGTTGGAGCCCGTAAGGATAAATTTGCCTGGCGTGAAAGCGTTTTGGTCAATGTGGTATTTGACTGCATCAAAAATCTCTGGCACCTTTTGCGCCTCGTCGATGATGGCGCCGTCGGGGAAGGCCAACAGGAAATCCGTTGGATTGGCAGCGGCCAACTCGCGGATGTTCTTGTCATCGAACGAGATGTAACGTTTTTCAGGAAACGCCATCTTTGCGAGGGTCGTTTTTCCGCTTTGCCGCGGTCCTGTGATTCCAACCACTGCGAATTGCGAGGCGAGTCTTAATAAGGCATCTTTGGCAGTTCTCTCTATCATTCTTTCGTTTTTTTTCATGAACCAGGCTGCAAAGATAGGAAAAATCTAAAGTTTTGAGTGGAAAAATCTAAAGTTTTGAGTGGAAAAATCTAAAGTTTTGTTTTGTAAAGTGTAATATGATTCTCATAATCAGTTTGTTGTGTGATTATTATTATAATCTAAAAAAGTCCTCCGTGGGTAAGAAAACTCTTTTCCGCGGAGGACTAATATATTATAATCTCAATGAAAGATTATAGGCTCAATTCATACATGTAGCCATGATATTGCAGGGAGCCGGTGATGTCGGGGAAGAAGATGCTGTTGGGATGTTCCACATTCGACAGGACGAGGTTCTCCATGGTGACGGTCTTGGTGCCGTCGAGGTTGTTGACGACTGTCATGGTACCGCTCTTGGCTACATAGCCTGTCTGGGGCTGGAAGGTCCAGAAGTCATGGTCGAGGGCCACGTGGACGCAAGGCAAGATGGGCAGGTAAGGCGTGCCGAGGTAGCCGAGGTTGTACTCGCCTTCAACACTTTGTCCGCTCAGATAGCTGACGATGAAGAAGCGCTTGCGGTTGGCCGACATGAAGAGCATGGATTTCACACCATCACCGAGGATGCCCATTCCACTGATAGTGGTGACGCCAGCCAAGCCGATGGGGCTCTCAATGTTTTTGATTCTGAACTTGTTGTCGGCATTGAAGGTGTAGGGCGGCAGCGTACCGCTGAAGTTCAAGGCCAGCTGTACGGTTTGACCGTTGTTGTTGGCGCCCATGCTTTGTGACAGGATGACAGTGTAGGTGCCGTTGTTTTCGGTGACGGAGAGCAGACCGTTCGTCCAATAATAGGTGTCGCCGTAGAACAAGGTGTCGGCGCCCATGATGAAGGGCAGCTCACCGAGGTTGAATTCGTGGAAGCCGACCACAGTGGGGACGGGGTCTTTCGAGTTGTTGCCCATCGTATAGGTGCCGGGGACGACGTTGCCGTTGAAGATGATGGCGATACCTTCGTTGTCGGAGGCGGTCATCTCCTTGGAGGCGAGGACGATGGCGCTCTTTTGGCCATAGTTGACGACTTTGGCGGTGACAATATTGTCGGTGTTGTTGCCGACGGTCAGCGCTCCAGCTTGCACCTCAGGGGTGACGTTGCTGTTGCCATTGTTTCCATTGTTGTTGTCTTTACAACTGGTGCCGATCAGGGCAAAGCCGCAGAGGAGCATCAAACTTAAAAAAACTTTCTTCATGATAAAACGATTTTTGGGTTATTGTCTTTTGTTACATAACTCATAAGTCCCACAAAAATTGTGCCGATTTAAGGTAAATAAGCCTTAAATAACTGATGGATATTAGATATTCAAGCGTAACTGTATCTCTTCCACCTGTTTCTTCAGTTGTTGCACGGTCTGCAGCAGCTCTTCTTCGCGGAAGCGGTTCTCGCGTTGTTGTGGCATTTCCGCGCTGATGTAATGCACAAATTTCCACACCTCCTTGATGTCGGCGGCGGGCAGGTCGTAAGGATGGTAGAGTGGGTTGAGCGAGCTGAGGGTGAGTTTGCCTTCGTGCTCGATCTTGTTGTCGACGATCTTGAAGACGATGCCGTCGTCCTGGGTGAGGACGATGTAGGGCTGGCCGCTGCGGATGTAGGTCCAGTCGACGACATACTCGCCGGTGACGTAAGAACCGTCGGGGATGGGCAGCATCGAGTCGCCACTGATCTGGAAGGTGCGGTACTTGCGGTCGTGCGAGAGGAAGGGCATGGTGAAGGTGGGCAGCACCTTGATGTATTCGGGGTCGGCAAAGCCCGTGGCATAACCGGCCTTGGCTTTCTCGTTGACGAGTTCGATGTTCTCGTTGTTGTCGGCATTGACGGTGGTAGCCAGCACACGCAGGTTGCTGCCTTTCAGATGCACGTCGTAGCCTCGCTCAAGCTGCGAAAGCTGCAGGGGACTGATGCTGCTCAAGTCGACTTTCACCAAGGTGTCGATGGCGATGCCGAAATACTTGGAGAAGGCGACCAAGGCCTCGAGGTTGGGCTCGGAGACTCCGTTTTCATAGCCGCTCAGCGTGGAGCGCTTCATTCCGAGAGCAAATGCTATATCGTCTTGGGTATGATGACGATGTTTACGGAGGAATTTGATGTTGGTGTTGAAGTACATGGATTTAGGTTTTTATTTAACTACAGATTGTACAGATTTAACGGATTATTGTCCGAACGAAATTTTAAGGACGCAAGCGTCAAATGAGTACAGATTCCTACTGGCAAAAGCCCATCTGTATCAATAGGATGCTTGCATCCCTTTAATTTTCAGAATCCAATCTGTGTTATCTGTCAAATCTGTAGTTTCTATATGTTTATTATTCATGCTTTTAAGTTGAATTGAAAAATATTTCTATTGTCTTTGGTCTTATTTCAAATATTATGATTAGTTTTATGGCGAAATATTTGATTAAAAACTCGTCAAAAGTACAACTTTTTTGGAATATGCAAGCATTTTGAGCAAAAAAAAAGGAGAAAAAACGATGGAAAGGACGATTTTGCATTTGGATTTGGACACTTTTTTCGTGTCGGTGGAACGCCTGGTGAATCCTTCGCTGGAGGGCAAACCCGTCATCGTGGGCGGTATGTCGGACCGTGGCGTGGTGTCGACGTGCAGTTATGAGGCACGAAAGTTCGGTGTGCATTCGGCCATGCCGATGCGCATGGCACGTCAGCTGTGTTCACAAGCGGTGTTCATCCGTGGCGACATGGAGCTCTACAGCCGCTATTCCCGCCTTGTGACCGACATCATCGCCGACAGCGCGCCGGTCTACGAGAAGATGTCGATCGATGAGCATTACCTCGACCTGACGGGCATGGACCGCTTCCACGACTGCCAGTTGTGGTCGCACGAGTTGCGGCAACGCATCATCAAGGAGTCGGGACTGCCGATTTCGTTTGGCTTGTCGGAGAACAAGACCGTGTCGAAGATTGCCACGGGACAGGCCAAGCCCAACGGCGAGCTGCAGGTGCCCACACCTTATATTAATAACTTCCTCGACCCGCTGTCGGTGCAGAAGATCCCTATGGTGGGCGAGAAGACCTATGCCTTGCTCCGCTCGATGGGTGTGGAGAAGATCGGCACGCTGCGACGGTTGCCGCCCTTGGCGATGGAACAGGCCATGGGCAAACACGGCCTCGACATCTGGAAGAAAGCCAACGGGCACGACAACACGCCGGTGTGCCCCTATCAGGAGCGGAAGTCCATCAGCAAGGAACGCACCTTCGAGCAGGACTCCATCGACGTCGTGGCCATACGCCAATGCCTGGCACGCATGGTGGAGAGCCTTGGCTTCGACCTGCGCTCGCAAGGCAAACTGACGGGCTGCGTGACGGTGAAGGTGCGTTACTCCAACTTCGACACGCACGACATGCAGCAACGCATTCCTTACACCGCTTTCGACCACGTGCTGCAGCAGACGGTCAACAGCCTCTTCGACCGTCTCTACAACCGTCGCATGATGATACGCCTCGTGGGCGTGCGTCTCAGCGAGCTGGTGAGCGGCGCGCCGCAGCTGGCCTTGTTTGACGACAACATGGAACTGACGAACCTGTATGCCGCAATGGATAGGATTAAAATGCGGTTTGGGGAACAGGTTTTGCATCGGGCGGCTGGGTGATTCATTGGCGGCTGCCACGGTGTGACAGCCCTACAGACCGGGACTGTAAGGCTGTCGTATTACGGCAGCCGCAAATGGTAGATGGTCAAAATTGTGAGAATCCATATATATATATTGCTGAAAAAATTGTGAGATTCCGACAAAAGTAGTATTTTTGCGTTTGAAACAGGTAAAGAACTTAATCTATGAAAAGACTCCTGAAATTCATGATAATCTTAGTGATGTCGGCGACGGCAATGCTTGTTGTAGGATGCACAAAGCCAGAAGATCCAAACAATGGCGAGAATGGAGGTAGTAATAATGGAGGTGAAAACAATGGTGGTGGCACATACAACGGCTACGAATATGTTGACTTGGGCTTGCCGAGCGGTACGCTCTGGGCCACTGTCAACGTGGGTGCTGACATGCCTGAGGACTATGGCCACTATTTCGCTTGGGGTGAAACGCAGCCCAAAGATTGTTATGATTGGGACAGCTACGTGTACTGCGACAACACATACAGCCGACTCACCAAATACTGTAGCGACCCCATTTATGGTTACGAAGGATTCACCGACGACCTGACAACCTTGTTACCCGATGATGATGCCGCTACGGCTATCTGGGGTAATGGCTGGCGCATGCCCACCAAAGAAGAATGGGAAGAACTATACGAAAACACGACTATTACATGGATTACGCAGGATGGCGTGAATGGCATGCTCTTTACTGCAGCAAATGGCAATAGCATGTTTCTGCCTACAGCTGGCGTCCAAATGGCGAACCACATCTTAGGTGTCGGCTACTGTTGCTACTATTGGTCGAATTCGCTCTATCTAGAATCCCCACTAAGCGCGTGGGGATTTTTAGGCTCTAGCACCTGCATTATAAACTGCCATGGCCGCATCGGCGGTATGTCCGTCCGTGCAGTGCGTTCTGAACGATAAGACCAAGTCTTTTAGGCTTTTTTGCCAACTTTGCAGCAAGGCAAAAGTTTTTTGCCTTTAGTGTTCCCTTTATCCCAAAAGTTTTGATTAAATTTACGGCGAAAAATTTGATTAAAAACTAATCAAAACAATTGTGCTGATTGCCGTCCATTCATATAACAGCCTGTGCTACGGTACGATGCCGATTGCGGACTTGGTCGGGAAGGCCGCCGCGATGGGCTACGCCGTCTTGCCTTTGACCGACATCAACACGACGATGGGGGTTGCCGACTTTGTGTTCGAATGCCAGAAGAAAGGCGTCAGGCCCGTCGTGGGTGTGGAGGTGCGCAACGGCAACGAGTTGCTCTATGTGGCCTTGGCCAAAAACAACAAGGGTTTCGCCGAACTGAACCGTTTCCTGACCCAACATAACCTCACCAAACAACCCTATCCCGAGTTGGCACCCGAATGGGATGATGTCTTCGTGATCTATCCCTTCGGGAAACGTCGTCAAAACCAGTTGAAAGCGAACGAATACCTTGGCGTGCGCTTCTCCCAACTGACCAAGATGTTTGCCTGCGGGTCGTTCGAAAAACTGGTAGCCATGCAGCCCGTCACTTTCGCGGAAAAGGCCGACTTCGAGTTGCACCAATGCATGCGCGCCATCGACGGGAATGTGCTGATCTCGCGCCTCGATCCCAAGGCCTGTGCCGCCCCCGATGAGATTCTGCTGCCTGCCGAACGGCTGAGGACCACTTACGCGCTCTATCCGCAACTCATTGAGAACGCGGAGGGTATCCTTGAAGAATGTGGAATCAACATCGATACGAGTGTGAAGAGCAAGCGTTGTTTCACAGGCAATGCCTACGACGACCGTGAACTGCTGCGCAAGCTGGCTTTCGACGGCATGGCCTATCGCTATGGCACGGCCAACAAGACGGCCTATCGTCGTATCGAGAAGGAACTGGATATCATAGAGCAGAAAGGCTTTTGCGCCTATTTCCTCATCGCCTGGGAGATCGTCCAATTTGCTATGAAACAAGGCTTCTACCATGTGGGGCGTGGCAGCGGGGCCAACAGTGTGGTGGCCTACTGCCTGAAGATCACCGATGTGGACCCGATAGAATTGGACCTGTACTTTGAGCGATTCCTCAACCCCAAGCGGAGCAGCCCGCCCGACTTCGACCTCGACTTCTCGTGGAAAGATAGGGACACCGTCATCGCCCACATCTTCGAGAAATATGGGCAGGAGCATGTGGCGCTGCTGGGTGCGACAGTCACCTTCCAGGACAACTCGCTGTGCCGTGAGCTGGGCAAGGTGTTTGGCCTGCCCAAAGGCGAGATCGACCAGATGGAGCGTAACCCCAAAGCGTTTGCCCAGCAGTATTTCATCGGTCAGCAGATCCTTTCGTTTGCCGAGCGTCTCCACGACTTCCCGCGCCAACGCTCCATCCATGCCGGCGGTGTGCTCGTCACCGAACAGCCTGTCACCGACTTTGCTGCCCTCGACCTGCCACCCAAGGGTTTCCCGACGACGCAATACGACATGTATTCGGCCGAGAAGATAGGCTTTGTCAAGATGGACATCCTCAGCCAGCGCGGCATCGCACACATCCGCGACGCGGTGGAGATGGTGGAGCGCAGCCGTGGCGTCCGTATCGACATCCACCAAATCAACGCGCTGAAAGAAGACGAACTGATACGCCGCCAGCTGCTCAAAGCCGAGACTTGTGGTTGTTTCTACATCGAAAGCCCGGCCATGCGTGGCTTGCTGCGTAAGCTGCGTTGCTCCGACTACAAGACATTGGTAGCGGCCAGTTCCATCATCCGCCCTGGTGTGGCGCGTTCGGGCATGATGCGGGAATACATCCATCGTTTCCATCACCCCGAGTCGGTGGACTATAAGCATCCACTTCTGAAGGAGCTGTTGGCCGAGACGTATGGCGTGATGATCTATCAGGAGGATGTGCTCAAGGTGGGTCATTACTTTGCGGGCTTGGATCTGGCCGATGCCGATGTGTTGCGCCGTATGATGGGCCACAAGATGCGCGACAAGTCGGAATTTGAGGAAGTCACGAAACGTTTCTTCGACAACTGCAAGGCCAAGGGCTATCCTGATGCCTTGGTGAGTGAACTTTGGCGACAGATTGAGTCGTTTTCGGGCTATTCCTTCTCGAAGGCGCATTCGGCCTCGTATGCCGTGGAGAGTTACCAGAGCCTTTATCTGAAGAGCCATTATCCGCTGGAGTTTCAGGTGGCGGTCATCAACAATTTCGGCGGGTTCTATCAAACCTGGTTCTACTTCAATGAGGCGCGGCGCATGGGGGCTAAGGTACATCTGCCTTGTGTCAACCGAAGCAGTTACCTCACCACCTTGAATGGTCGCACCATCTTTATGGGTTTCGTGCATCTGCAAGGGCTGGAGCAGCATTTCGTGGAGCGTTTTCTGGCCGAACGTGAGGCGCGTGGTCCTTTCGCCAGCTTGGACGACTTCATGGCGCGGGTGCCGTTCACCTTGGAACAGCTCGTTCTGCTCATCCGTGGCGGTGCCTTCGGCTTCACGAAGAAACCCAAGGCCGAGTTGCTGTGGCAGGCGCATCTCAACAAGAGTCAAGGCAAGAAGGAACAACCCGAGACCCTTTTCCGCCTCGAGAACCAGCATTTCGAGTTCCCTGACTTCACGACCAACGTCTTGCAGAACGCCTACGATGAGATTGAACTCTATGGATTTCCCGTCTCTTTGACTTGGTTCGACCTGCTGCAGACCCGTTTCCGTGGCGAACTGATGGCTTCGCAGATGCTGCATTTTGTAGGCAAGAGTTATCGGATGTTGGGTAAGCTGGTCACAGTGAAATATGTACGCACTTGCAAGGGCGACACGATGGCGCTGGGCACCTTCGTGGATGTCACAGGCGAGGCCTTCGACACGGTGCATTTTCCGCAGGTGCTAAAGGCATGGCCATTCCAAGGCGATGGCGTGTATCTGCTCTTGGGTAAGGTGACGGAAGAATTCGGGCAGCCTTCGTTGGAGGTGGAGAAGATGGGACGGATGGGGTATCAACCCAACCCCAGTGCATGCGATTGATAGATAATACAAAGGTTTTTGCCCAAAAAGCAAGCGACGAATGCCCTTTGTTTCGTATCTTTGCGCAAATTTTTGAGACAACAAATGCGTCGAAGACTATTTTTATTTTCATTGCTTCTTTTCTCGTTGACAATCAACGTTTTCTCGCAACAGAAAGGGCAAATCACGGGTGTGATCAAGGATGCTGAGACAGGCGAGACTTTGATAGGCGTTTCCATCTACGTCGAGAAACTACACGTGGGTACTACTACCGACGAGCGGGGCCGTTATGCCTTGGACTTGCCATTAGGCGAGCAGGTGCTTCGTGTCTCCTATATCGGCTACAGCACCCTTAATAAAACGGTGAGCGTCGGCAGCAAGCCCCAGACGGTCAACATGAAACTCAAGCCGGAGTCGGAACAGCTCTCGGAGGTAGAGGTGACCAGCGAGCGCAAGGACCGTAATGTGTCGGCGATGGCGATGAGCGTGCAAACGCTCGACATGATTACCATCAAGAAAATCCCGGCTTTGATGGGTGAGGTGGATGTCATCAAGAGCATCACGTTGCTGCCGGGTGTGCAGTCGGCCTCGGAAGGCTCGTCGGGCTTTAGTGTGCGTGGCGGTGCCACCGACCATAACCTGATCCTATTGGATGGCGCGCCCATCTACAATGCCTCGCATTTTCTGGGCTTCTTCTCCGTGTTCAACAACGACGTGGTGAAGGACGCCACACTTTACAAAGGCGACATCCCTGCCAACTTCGGAGGCCGTCTCTCATCGGTGCTCGACGTGACGGTGAAAGATGAGATGCCGAAACGCTTTGGGATGCAAGGCGGTGTGGGTTTGGTGACCAGCCGCTTGATGTTTGAAGCTCCGTTGAACGACCATAAGACCTCGGTGATGGCGGCAGGGCGTACCACCTATGCGGGGCTGGTGCTTCCTTTTTTGGGCGACGACCTGAAGAACTCCAGCATCTATTTCTACGATCTCAACGCCAAGGTGACGCATGCCATCGACGGGAAAAACAGGATTTTCGCCTCCGTATATCATGGACACGACGAGTTTAACATGCAGAAGATGATCGGGTTGGGCTATGGCAACAGCAGCGCCACGTTGCGTTGGAGCCATATCTTCTCTGACCGCCTTACCTCCAACCTTGCCTTGATAGGCTCACGCTACCGTTACAGCATCGACATCGACTACAGCCCTTACGACTTTTCCATCAAAGCTGGTACCGATGCCGCCAGCCTTTCCTACGATCTGGCCATGCACTGGAGCGACGAAAACGTTACTAAGATAGGCCTGACCACGGGCTATCAGTCGTATCTGCAAGGCGAGATGGATGACCGCGGTGGTGCCTTGTCGCAATACCTCCAGATTGACCAATCGGAGGCGGTGGCACGCAAGGGCTTGGAGCATGCCCTCTATATCACGCATGATTATACGCCTACGCCACGGCTCTCCTTCCGTGCGGGACTGAGGCTTTCATGTTTCCAGAATATCGGCCAAGAGGATTTGTATGTCTTCGACAATGTGTTCTATACGGTGACCGACACCCTGCATTATGGTGCGGGTGAGGTCTTCAATACGTCCATCAACCCCGAGCCGCGTGTGGCAGCCATGTACCGTATCGACGAGCAGTCGTCGGTAAAGGCCTCCTATTCGCGCACGGCCCAATATGCACAGGTGGCCTCGGCCGCTACTGGTGGCTTGCCCTTCGACGTGTGGTTCCCGACCAGTCCCAATGTGAAGCCACAGAAATGCGACCAGTTTGCCGTCGGATATTTCCGTAACTTCAACGACGACGCCATCGAGACCTCCGTTGAGCTGTACTATAAGGACATGAAGAACGTCATCGACTTCAAGGACAATGCCATCACCTACGGCTATCTGCTGATCGACGGCGAGCTGCGTGTGGGCAAGGGTAGGTCTTACGGCGCTGAGTTTTTGGTGAGGAAGAATGTGGGCAAGTTCACGGGATGGATCTCCTATACCTATTCCCGTTCGTTCCGTACCATCGAAGGCATCAGCCAAGGTAAAGAATACCGCTCGCCATACGACCGCCCTCACAACCTGGTGCTGGTGGCCAACTATGACGTGTCGCCCCGCATCAGCCTGGCGGCCAACTGGATCTATAACACAGGTCAGCCGGTGACTTTCCCCTATGGACAGTATACCATCAACGGTGTGACCTACGCTGTCTACAACGGCAAGCGTAACGAGAGCCGTTATCCTGACTACCACCGCCTTGACTTGTCGTTTACCTGCAAGCTGGGTGACCTGAAGAAGGAGAGACGCTGGGAACATGAACTCAATGTATCGGTCTATAACGCTTATGCCCGTCACAACACTTGGGCGGTCACCTTCGAGCAAGGTAAAGACGGTAACATTGAGACCAAAAACATGTATCTGTTCTCGGCTGTGCCGTCCATTTCATATAACTTCAAATTCTGAACGCTATGAAAAGATTCTATAAGATATGGGCTTTCTTATTGCTGACACCTATCGTTGCTTGTACCGAAGACATCGTCATCGATGTTGAGGAGGGTGAGCCGATGATTGGCGTAGAGGCCTCGTTTACCGATGAATTGAAATGCCATGAGACCATCTTGAGTTATACCGCCGATTTCTATAACCACGACGAGGTCAAGATGGTGAGTGGCGCTACGGTGTATGTGACGGATGGTGTCGACACCATATACTATTATGAGGCGGAAGACGCTCCCGGGCATTATTTTACAGAGCCTGTAGCAGGTGTGAAAAACAGGATGTATCACTTCTGTGCCGAAGTGCCTGATGAGAATGGGGAAGATGGTGTTTTGCGGCTGTATGCCGAGAGTTATATGGCCAATAATGTGGAAACCATCGACAGCTTGGTCATCAAACCTTATAACGCGGACAACGATTCCGTCATCTCCGTGTTTTTTGGCGACACCATCGAGTGGCTCTATCCCCATTTCCAGAGTCTTGCTGACCCGACGATCATATACATGCCGATGATTTCGAAAAACGACACCTTGAAGACCGATAGTCTGAATATGCGCATGATGATACCTGTTGGTGGTTATGCTGGGTATTATATCAATGGCCCCGAGATGTTGGAGGCGAACAAGGAGATCCCCATCGGTTATTTCCGTAAGTCGAAGCTGAAGACTGGCGACCGCATTCGTGCCGACCTCTACAGCATTCCTATGGATTACATGATGTATTTCTATACCTTGATCATGTCGACAGGCAGTAATCCCATGATGGGCGCGCCCGCCAATGTGAGCACCAACATACAGCCAGAAGGTGCTGGCGTAGGATGGTTCTTCACCGCTTCGGTGGTTTCCGTCGAGACGGTGTTTGAGGATTAAAAAAAAGGAGGCTGCCCTTGGGCAACCTCCTTTTTTGATGCAAGATCGTCGGCTTATTTCACGACAACCTTTTCAAGGCGGACCTGCGTGCCTGTGGTGAGGCGGAGGAAGTACACGCCTTGAGTCATGTTGTTGACATTGATTTGTTCAGTGCCTTGGGCTTTGCCGCTGGCCACCACTTGACCCATGCCGTTGTACATCACATAGCTGTACTGGGCGTTGCCGCCGTTGATGTAAAGCATGTTGTTGACGGGGTTGGGGTAGATGGTGAATTCGGCTTCGTTTTCGTCGACGCTCATTTCAGCCTTCACGTCGATGCATTCAGGCAGTGAGCTGCCGCGTTCGTAGTTGGCAACGACGCAGTAGGTGAAGTGGATCTCGGAGTACACGTTATCGGTGTAGGTAGGCTCTTCGGTCTGGCCAATTTCGATGCCGTTACGGAAGACGGTGTAGTTGAGAGCGCCTTCAGGAGCATCCCAAGTCAGGATGACGAGGCCGATCTCGAGTTCAGCGTCGAGGTTCTCAACAGGAGCATAGGTGTCGAAGTGGGAACCACCAGCGCAGTCGCAGTCGAACTCATAGTTCACGCCAGCGCCGCCCGAATAGATCTGAGTGCCGTCTTCGTACTTCACCGTGAAGGAACATTCGTAGGAGTAACTACCGTTGATCCAGCTCAGGGTGACATGCACACCGCGACCGATTTCGAGGGTGTAGATTGCAGAAGAGCCGTCCGTGATGGTGAGGTTTTGAGTGGGCGTGCCATCGCTGAAGGAAACGACTAACTGGTTGCCGTTCCAGCCGTCGCCATAGCTGTCAACGAGGTCGAAGATGACATTGCAGGTGTTCTTCAAAACGAGGTTGCCTTCAGCCGTCAGGCCGCCTTCAGCTTGCATGTTGAAGGTGACGGGGATCTGCTCAGTCTCGGGGCAACTTTCGTCGATGTTCAGATGGAAGATGCAAGTGGCGGTGCCATCGGGGTCGATGGTGCCGAACTCAACGCTCTCGTTGAGGAGGGTGACGTATTCGCTCTCGCAGCTGATGGTGGCGAAGGCGTTGGTAGCCATATAGTGACCGATATTCTGGAACTTGGCGACGATGGTCAGGTCTTCGCCGGGCACATAGCTGCCAGCCCAGTCGGCGCCACCGAAGTCAAGGATGGCTTGACCAGCGGTGATGAACAGCTTACCGATCCAGGTGTTGGTGCCACACTCCATGGTGATGTCGACTTGGAAGCGGGTGCCGTCTTCAACGCCTTCAGCGACGATGAAGCTGAAAGCATCCTGCAGGGTGCTGACTTCTTGAGCATCCATCACGCCCAAAGTGGCGGTGTTGTTGGTGATGCTCAGGCGGTCGTCGGCGCAGCTGAGGGTGATGTTGGTGACGTCGCCAGTCGGGTCGACACCCACATTCTTGAAGCTGATGGAGAGGCTCGTCTCCACATTGACAGGGGCGAAGTTGGGTGAGTAGCCGTCGATGGTGAGGTAGGCGCCTTCGGCAGGCAGGATCTCAACGGGGAGAATCTCTGTCACCTTGTTATAGCCCATCACAGTCAAGGTGGCGGTGCCAACGTTCGACAGGGGTGAGAAGCTCATGTTGGCGACACCGTCGTGGATGTCGGCAGTGGCGATGATCTCGCCGTCCATCATCAAGGTAGCGATGCCATAGGCGGTGTTCTCAGCGGTGATTTCCAATTCGTTCATGCCAAGCATCAGGGCGGCGGGATTGAGGCCTACATTCATGTTGACAGGATTGTCGGTACGCACCATCAGGCTCGGGTCGCCGAAGAGGATCCAAGTGTTATGGGTGGCACCTTGGTCGTTGGGGTGCATGTCAAGCATGTACATGCTGCCGTTGAGGGAGGCACCACCAAAGGTGTGGTTGAACTGGTCGTTGTGTTTCCATTCCGTGAGGATGTCAACCATCTCGTCTTGACCCGTCATTGGAGGCACCCAAGGTTGTGAGATCCAGCTGAACATACCGCCGACGGCGCCAGTGGGACGACCCGTGGTATTGTTGGTGGCTCTCAGCCAGGCCTCGCCGAAGCAGGTGCCGTCGAATTGACCGTTGTTGCAGGCCACCGACCAGATGTAAGGCCATTTGTCGTCGTTGACCAGAGCGTTCACGTTGCTGTTGCTGTAGTTGGCCACAGCCCAGCTTGTCTGCGAACCGTGGTTGCAGTAGTTGCAGATGCTCTTACCAGCGTTGAAGTCGGCGCTGATAGCGGTGGCGTTGGTGCCGCCGCCCACACCGCTATACTGTTGGGTAACGGTTTCGTAGGTGTAGTGCATGAGGGTGTCGCGGATGTAGTTGATGTGCACATAGTCGGCTTCACCACCATTGTGGCCATTGCCTGCACCTTCATTGGCACCGATGCCGATGCCTTGGTTGAGCCAGGTGAGGCCTTCCGGCATGTCGCGCTCATAGTACAAGACCTTCTCGACATGGGTCTCCACGTCGGCGATGCTCTGCACTGAGAAACGGCCAGTGAGGACTTCGAGGTAGTAGTCGTTGCCTTCCAGTTGGCCGAACCAGTTGTCGGAGCGGCCACCACTCATGGAGTGGGGGGTGAGGTCGCTATAGTCGCCTACCAAAAGGACGTAAACGAGGTTGCGCTCAGGGTTGGTGTAGATGTCGTTGATGTAACTCTTGATGGTGTTGTCGTTGTTGCCACCCACTTCGGAGAGGCTCACGATGGTGGTGGGACGGCCCGATTGGTTCTTCCAGTCAACGAAAGGCTGCATGGCCTCCATATAGGTGTCGGGGCAGATGACCAGCATCTCGCCGCGGTCGGTGACGAAGGTGTAGTCTTTAGCGTTGTCTTTGAAGTTGATGAAACGGTGGTTGTAGGCTTCCATCATTTCGGGAGCGACCTTTTCGGCGGCCTTACGGCTCACTTTTTGGTTCACGCCGTTGTCGCTCACCTTCTTCATCTCGATGGTCATGTTCGTGTAGACACGAAGGGTCTTGGTCATCGGGTTGTAGGCGAAGGGGCTGACCATGATGTCCTGACCACGGAAGTCACGGAAGATGTAAGGCGTCTCCAGATAGGCCTGCGAGGCAGGATAGAAGGCGTCTTTCTGATACATGGGTCCATAGATGTAAGCTACAGTCTCATGGTCGATCTGACGGCTGAAGTTACCCTTGGAGGGGGCCACTTCGACGTTTTGGAAATCCTTGAAAGTGCAGCTGGTGACGTTAACTTCCATCTCAGCGGCATCACCGATGATGGCGGGGATGGGGAAGTGTGGGAGGTCAGGAGCACCGGCTTCGAGCATGGAGGCCATCTTAGGGACCGAGATGACCTGCTGAATGCCGTTGGGTGTGCTCACTTTCGTCATGTTGAAACCGCTCAGCGAGAAGTCGACGACGACTCTGGATTCGCTGCTCGAAACCAACTTGACTTGCGGGGCGGCAGGCGTGTTGCCATCGATGCCAACCCACTTCTGGGCCATAGTCATGAGTGACATAGCCACAAGAGCAAGTGTAAATACGACTTTTTTCATGTTGATTAGTGAGTTTGATTATTTGGTAATTAGTTGTTGACTTAAAATAGGAGGCAAAAGTACAATTTTTTCTCTTATTTGGAATAGCGTATGAAAATTAATTCTTCCCCGAATCAGCAGATTAACGACCTATAATCCAAGATTTGTGTACTTTTGCGCCTCAAAACTAATACTAGACAACGATGGGCTTCTTTTTGAGATTGATTTTGGCTGGTTTAGGATGGTCGTTTGGTGGCCCTTTGGGTGCCATCATCGGCTATGCCATTGGAGGGCTGTTCTCCAGCAACAGACCGCGCATCATACGATCGGAGGTGGAGGACACCTTCGGCAACACGGAAGAGAAACGTGACTTCAATGTGACCTTGTTGGTGCTTTCGGCTGCAGTGATGAAAGCCGACGGCAACGTGAAACGTTCCGAACTTGACTACGTGAAGCGTTTCTTCCTGCAGAACTTCGGTCAGGAGCGTGCCGAGAACTACATCAAGATGTTGCGCGAGATTTTGGAGAAAGAGTATAATCTTTACGACGTCAGCCAGCAGGTGGGACGTTACATGGACTATTCCTCACGTCTACAGCTGTTGCATTATCTGTTTGGCATCGCCAATGCCGATGGCGCGATTTCGCAAGAGGAACTGGGTGTCATCAACACCATTTCTGACTATATGGGCATCACCAATAGCGATTTCCAGTCGGTGAAGGCCATGTTCATCAAGGAGACCAACAGCGCTTACAAGATACTCGGTGTCGATCCTTCGGCCTCCGACGAGGAGGTGAAGCGGGCCTACCGCGAGATGGCCAAGAAAAACCATCCCGACTTGGTGAGCAACCTCGGCGACGAGGTGCGGCAGGCAGCCGAGAAGAAGTTCCAAGAAATCAACGCAGCTTACGAAACCATCAAGAAACAACGCGGAATGTGAGTTATTTTCACGCAGAATCCGCTGAATACGCAGAAACTAAACCCTGCATGATACAAAAAAAAGGTCGCCCACACGGACGACCTTTCTTCATGCATTTCTGCGAGTGTGGTTATTCTACGACGACCTTCTCGATGCGCACTTGCGTACCGGTGGTGAGGCGGAGGAAGTAGACACCCTTAGTCATTTCGCTGACATTGATTTGCTCGGTGCCCTGGGCTTTACCGTTGGCCACCATCTGACCCATGCCGTTGAACATGGCATAGCTGTACTCGGCAGCGCCACCATTGATGGTAAGCGTGCTGTTGACAGGGTTGGGATAGATGGAGAACACAACCTCGTTTTCGCTGATGGCATCGAAGAACTCAACGATGACGCATTCAGGCACGGAGACACCGTCGGTGTACTCGGCCACCACGCAATAGGTGTAGACGCCGTCTTTGCTGACCAGGACGTCAGTGTAGGTGGTCTCTGTCGTCTGACCGATTTCGATACCGTTGCGGCTGATGATGTAGTTGATGGCGCCTTCAGGAGCGTTCCAGGTCAATGTGACGCTGGTGTTGGTGGCTTCAGCTTGCAGGTTCTCGACGGGGTTGTAGACACCTATAGGAGTACCACCAGCGCAGTCGCAGTCGAACTCGTAGTTCACGCCAGCGCCGCCCGAATAGATCTGAGTGCCGTCTTCGTACTTCACTGTGAAGGAGCATTCGTAGGAATAGCTACCGTTGATCCAGCTCAAGGTGACATGCACACCACGGCCGATTTCTAAGGTGTAGGTTGCAGAGGAACCGCTTGAGATGGTCATATTCTGCGTGGGAGTGCCATCGCTGAAGGAGACTACCAGTTCGTTGCCGTTCCAACCGTCGCCATAGCTGTCGACGAGGTCGAAGATGACATTGCAAGCGTTCTTGATGACGCCAGAGCCTTCAGCGACGAGGCCGCCATCAGCATTCAAGGTGAAGGTGAGAGGAAGTTGCTCAGTCGTGGGGCAGCTGGCATCAACAGTGATGTTGAACACGCAAGTGGCGACACCGGTCGGGTCGATAGTACCCACTTCGACGGTCTCGTTTTCGATGGTGACATACTCACTTGTTGAGGCGATGCTGGCAATGGCATTGGTGGCCATGTAGTGACCGACGTTCTTGAACGATGCGGTGACGGTGAGCGTTTCACCAGGGACGAATCCGCCAGCATTAGCCATGCCTTCGAATTGCAGCACAGCCTCACCAGCGGTGATGATGACTTTGCCTTCCCAAGTCTCGCTACCACAGACGGCGGCAACTTGGATGGTGTATCTTGTGCCGTCAGCGACGCCTTCAGCAATGCTATAGCTGAAGCCATTGATTTGAGTGGTGGCATCCGGATCCAGGTTGCCGAAAGAGCCGACTCCATTAAGGATAGTCAAGGTGTTGTCTGCGCAAGTCAGGGTCACATTGGTGGTGCCGTTGGTGGGTTCGGTACCCACATTCTTAAAGGTGATGTTCAACGGAGTCTCGTCGCCAACGTGGGCGCTAGCGGGAGTGAAGCTGTCGACCGTTACGTATGGGCCATCCATAGCAGCAGCAGGGATGACGCTGGTGTAAGGAATATATTGCGGATGGGTCACGCAGATGGTGACATCGCCGCCGCTGGTGATGGGCGTGATTGCGATGTCGGCAGTGCCGCTCTCACCAACCATACCTGCGCCATAAAGGACGCCGTCCTTGGAGATACCCACATACGAACCGGGGTTCGCGTTGACGGTGAAGAAGTCCATGCCGATGGGTAGGGTGGGCAGGTGGCTGATCGTGTTTTCGGTAGGCTGGACGCGGAAAGGCAGGATGGAACCATCACCCAGGGTGTGGTAGGCTTGCCAGTCGTAAAGCGTGCTGCAGTGGAGCGTGTAGCCGAGGGCTTGGGCGGCGTTGCTGGCCAAGTTGCCGATAAACATCATGGAGGTGACGGTGTTGTAGGCGCCGTCGGTCCACATGGCATCATAGAAGCCCATGGTGGTCTCCTCGTAGGAAGGCATGGTGCCGTCGGCACGGTTCGTGGCGCCAACGCCGAAGTAGTAGTCGTTCAACCAGTAGGTGGAGGGGCAGGAGCCGATGTAGGCATAAGCAGCCTTGTTCTCGGCACGCACCATGGCCTCACCGAAGCAGGTGCCGCTGATACCCCAGTCGGCAGCCTCGCAGCAATTACCCATGGCGAGGAAGTACTTGTGTTCGTTGGTCAGGTTGTTGACGTCGCTCACGGTGAATTGAGGACCAGCCCAGCTGGTGTTGGAGCCGTGGGCGGTGTAGTTGGCGAAGCCGACGCCTTCGTTCAGCCATGAATAGCAGCCCGTGTAGACGCCGTGGCTGAATTCGTGGACTTGGTCGTAACCATGTTCTTCATTGAAGTAATAGTTGGTAGCGTACCAAATGGTGGGACGACCCACGGTGACACCCCAGCCGTTGTCTTCGCCAGCGATGAGGAGCACGTTGTTCAGATAAGTCGGGTCGGGCATGGTGTATTGCTCATATTCGAGGGCCTTGTTGATCATGGCCTCCATCTGGGCAACGGTCTCAGCGGGAAAACGGCTGTGGTACATATCGGGGAACTCGTCGCCGTCGACACTTGAATACTGGAGGTCGGTGACGCAGTGGGTCTCGCTACCCGTGGCGCTGGCGGCCACTTGGTTCTTGTCGCCCATGATCATCAGGAAGGTAGGCGGCTCTTTGTCGTACTCCTCTTGGATGAAGGTACGGATGGCAGCGGCGCTGGTGCCGATTTCATCGGTGTAGTTGATGTTCAGGAAAAAGCCCTTTGTGGTCTTCCAAGTATACCAAGGCTGCAGGCATTCCTCGAACATACGGTCGGCGATGATCAGCATGTGGACGGGGTTCTGCCAGAGGTCGGGGTGCTCGTCATACACGTCGTCGCGCCAGTTGAACATCTGACTGTAGACATTGGCGAAGTAAGGGCTGAAGGTACGGGCGAACTCGTTGTAGGCAGCGGACTTGTCGTATTGGCTATAGCGCACTTCGACTTCGATGTCGTTGTAGACGCGAATGCTGTTGGTGGCTGCGTCATACTGCACGGGGTTGACCGTCAGGGCACCGATTTGGATGCCACGCATCGTGCCTTTGATCTTCACCTCGGCGATGGGACGCTCGATGAAGCCTTTGGCATTGTAGGTCTTCTCGTTGTAGGCGAAAGGAAGGTCGCCGGGTTTCTGGTCCTTGCGGAGCGGCATCTGCTGAGGATAGATTGTCTTGATGCCAAAGTCGGAGAGGGAGTACACCTTGGTGGTGTAGTTCTTCACCTCAACGGAGATATTGCTGACGCCGTAAGGGATGGCGATCAGTTTGTTGACTGCAGGCAGGGTGGGGTCACCCAAGTTGCCAGAAGGATAGGTGTTTTCCATGGTAATGTAGGAGAAAGCACCTTTTTCAGTGGAGACTTCAGTAGCGTCGATGCTGCTGAAGGAGAAGGAGGCTGTGAAGCCTTCGTCAGTCACGCTGGCACAACGCTGTGCCGACTTGGCAGCGCCGAGTTCGATGTGCTGGGCCATCACTTGGGTGCCAAACAGCAGACCCATCATCAGGAATGCTGCGCTGAGTAAACGGAATTTCTTCATTTTTTGAATTTAATAGATTGATATTTTAATTTGTTACATGATTTCTACAAAAAAGTAGATGTCCAAACGGCAAAAATAGGAATATTTCCGAAAACGTAGACGTGAAAACCCCAAAAAAGTTACAGATGAGATAGAAAAAAAACGAGAGAGCAACTTATTTGCCTTTGAGGATACGCTTGTATTCTTTTTCATTACCAAGCACTTCCATGGCTGTTTGGATACCTGGGTCAACGGAAGACATCACTTGGTAGTATTGCTGCGTCTCCCAAACATTACGGGCAATCAAGGCTTTCATCTGTAGGAGAAGGAACTTCTCTGAGCGTTTGAACTGTTCTTCGTTCCATGTCACCTTGGCTTCCTTGGCGGCGGCTTTCAGCCCGTCGACGAGGTTTTGACCGACGACGAAGTCCTTGTTGAAGTTGTCGAAGCTACCATATTGGGCCTTGATGGCATCGCGGTGCTTGAGGCCGTAGTCGGTGGTGAAGCGGTTCAAGGCACCCTTGCGGACGAGGTTGGTGTAGAGTTTGCTGTTGTATGCCGTGTCGACGGGAATGAAAATGTCGGGCATGATGCCGCCGCCACCGTAGACGGTGCGACCGCCATCGGTCTTATACTTCAGCGAGTCGGGGAAATGGATGCTGTCGGCATGGAAATACTCGCCATGTTCGAGGCGTTTGTTCATCTCCTTGGCATAGTCCTCTGCACCGTTCTCGTAAGGCCGCTGGATGCAGCGACCCGATGGTGTGTGGTAACGCGAAGTAGTCAGGCGCATCTGTGAGCCGTCAGGGAGGTTGAAAGGTCTCTGAACCAGTCCTTTGCCGAAGGAACGACGGCCGATGACCACCCCACGGTCGTGGTCTTGGATGGCGCCCGAGAGGATCTCGCTGGCCGATGCCGAGCCTTCGTCGATGAGGACCACCAACTTGCCTGTGGTATAGAGTCCTTTTTTGGTACAGCGCCATTCCTGATAGGGTGAGTGGATGCCTTCTGTGAAGACTACGAGTTGGTTCTCGGTAAGGAATTGGTCTACCAAGTCAATAGCGGTATTGAGGTAGCCGCCTGTGTTGCCGCGCAGGTCGAAGATGAGCGACTCCATGCCTTGGGCTTGCAGTTTGGTGATGGCTTCCTTGAACTCTTGTGTCGACTCTTGGGCGAAACGGTCGAGTTTGATGTAGCCAACATACTTATCGAGTATGTAGGCCGCGTTGATGCTGTTCAACGGGATCTTGTCGCGGGTGATCTCGAAGTCAAGGAGCTCGGGGTCATTGCCTCGCTTCACACTGACGGTGACCTTGGTGCCTTTCTTGCCGCGCAGGTGTTTCTGCACGTATTCGTTGTCGACCTTCTTGCCAAAGCATTCCTCACCGTCAATCTTGATGAATTGGTCGCCGGCCATGATGCCCACCTTCTCCGATGGACCGCCTGCCACGGGGCTGATGACGGTAATGGTGTCGCGGATGAGCTGGAAGGTCACGCCGATGCCCTCGAAGCTACCCACAAGAGGCTCATTGGCTTTCTCCACATCTTTTTTAGAGATGTAGGCCGAGTGTGGGTCGAGTTCCTTCAATGCGGCTACGATGGCGTCTTCGGTCACCTTGTCCGTATTGGCGGTGTCGACGTAGAAGTTCTCGATGAGATATAGAACAGTGCCCAGTTTTTGGGCGTTCATCTGGGCTTTCGTCTGGGGTTTTTGTGGCTGGTTTTGGGCTGTCGCTGCCATTGCAAAGAGGCAAACAATAGCCAAGAAAAACAATTTCAGTGATTTCATTGGGATAGAATAAGATTTTAGGGGCGCAAAGATAATGTTTTTATTCCTTTTTTAATTCCAAATCCATTGTTTTATTGAAGGTGCCGTCTTCGAAGAGCTCAAAATCTATGGTGTAAGACTCGTTGCCAATGTCGTATTTGATTTGGATTTTCCCGATGTACAGATGTAAAGCAACCTCGGCATCGAGGTGCACTCCATACCCGCTGGCATAACAATAGGCAAGTAACACTTTGGCGTTGGGACTTCCTTTTACGGCGGCTTCGGTCAGTTTGTCTATGGCTTTCGGGAAGTTGGGCTCTATTTCGATGCCAAATAGAAGTCCAAATCCTTCCTTGTAGAGCGCAAATGCTTCTTCCTTAATATTATTGGCTTTGGGATATGTGAGTAGGATGGCCTGACCCGAAGCCAAGGCTTTTACTCCTTCGATGGCCATTATTTTTGAGCGCGAGTCCATTTCCGCCTTATTGTTGGCGTCAGTGCTCCACCTTTGGGCAAGCATGTAGTCTTTCTCTACCCCGATGCCATATTGGTAGTAATAGGCCAAAGTTTCCATGGCCGCTGGATGTCCTTGCTCTTGATCCATTGTGCCGATAGGTTAAGGTCACGAGGTATTGGGCTATCCCCCTTATAGGCCAGTCCTAACATGTATTGAGAATTGGCTTCCCCATGGTATGCAGCCTTGCGAAACCATGCCAACGCCAAGGAATCGTTTCGTTCTGTCAATTCGCCAAGATAGTGTATGACACCTAATTGATGGGCGGCTCGTACAACTCCATGCTTGTCAGCACGTTCAAGCCAGTATATTGCTTTTCGAACGTCAAGATGACCAAATTCTTCTTTACAATAAATATATCCAAGGACGAATTCGGCATGTCTAAAGCTGTGTTCGGCAGCTTGAGTATAGTAAGAGATGGCTTTTTCCTGGTCTTTCTCAATCCCGACGCCATAGAAATAGCATTCACCCATAAAGAACAAAGCAGGAGCCAAGTCCTGTTCGGCAGATTTTTGGAACCATGAAAAAGCTTTTTTATAATCCTGCTTTATCCCATCACCTTTTAAATAGCGATTTCCTAATTGAAGTTGAGATACTCGGTCACCAGCTTTTGCCTGCTTTTTCAAGGATAGCAAATCGGGGCTGAACGCAGTTTGACAAAGAATGTATATGAGTGCTGCAAAGAGTCCAAGTATAATACAAACGAATGGGAAAATGATGTAAACTGCCAAAAATCGGTTGAGCGTTTTATCGGGAATGGATATGGGAACATCTTCGATTTTGTCTTTATTCTGCCTAATGCTTAGAGCGAAAGACAATACCACACTGACGCCGAGCATTACGAGAAAGGCATACCAAATAATCGGAATAGCGTCACTATTTGTTTTCGCTAACAAAATCATACCCAAAAAGAAGAAAACACTGGACCACAAGAAAAGTGATAGACCAATGATGGCACCTTCGTTGACCCTTGTGTTGAGACGTCTCCACCAAGGAGCATTGTCGTCATATTTAATCAGTAAGAATATTAATCTGTCAATGAATCTCATGGTGGATGATTTTGTCTTATTACTGCCTCAAAATCTCAAAAGTATTGTCCGCATTCAGCTTGATGATGGTCGAGCTTTTTGGCTTGCAGAAGCTGTCGTGGTAGAGCTGCACCACATAATCCACTGAGTTTTTGATTTCATTGCAGATGTCGCTGAAAATCATCGATGAGGGTTGCCCGGTTAGATTGGCTGAGGTGGAAGTGATAGGCTTTCCGAGGCGACGGATGACTTCCTTGCAGAAGTCGTTGTCAACCACGCGGATGCAAATGCTCTTGTCGTCGGAAACGGCCTTGGCCAAGTTCTTGCTTTCGGGATAGATGATGCTCAGCGGGCTTTTGGCGCCTTTGATGAGGTCGTAGGCGATGGCGGGCACGTTAACCACATAATCCTGAAGCCTTTCCACCGAATCAACGAGGATGATGAGGCTCTTGTTGAGCGGCCTCTGCTTGACGGCATATACGCGCAAGCAAGCCTTGTTGTTGGTGGCGTCGCAGCCCACACCCCAGATGGTGTCGGTGGGGTAGAGGATGGTCTTTCCGGCTTTTAGTGCCGCTACCGTACGTTCCACTTCTTGTTCAAATGTTTCTTCCATAATGCTTGTGTTTTTATTCGAGTACCACTTCACCCCTTGGTTGTCATTGCGGGCTTGACCCGCAATCTCCTGAAAACAAGAGTAATCCTTCGCGTTCAGGAGATGGCGGATCCTTGTCCGCCATGACGGTTAAAGGCTCTGTTATCGTTCTCCCATTATTGTTTCTCTTTGATTTTCTCTCTTAACAGATTGTATTTATGTCTATTAGCCTGCATCATCACGCGGCAGATGCTGAAGCCGGTCTTGCCGTAGAGGAATCCGCCTTTTATAATATAGGTGCGAATGAAATTGATGCTCGGGCTGAAAATCCAAGGCAGGATGCCGGTCTTCTTCCCACGTTCGTAGTACGACTGCGCGCCCAATTCGGCGAAATGGAACTGCTGCTTGCGGAAGGCCTCGGGCGTGTCCCAAGAATAGTGCAGCAGGTCGCCGCGCAACAGGGTTTTCTTCGGTGTTTCTTTGTATTTCAGCCACTCGTGGATGATGCCTTCCCACTCGGCGAAGCCGCGCTGCCAGATGCGGATCTTGGTCTCGGGATAGAGCCCGCAGCCTTTGACCCACTGTCCGCAGTAGTTGTTGAGGCGGTTCATTGCAAACACCTCGTTCTCTGCAATGTCATTGTCTTTCAGCGTCTTGATGGACTTCTTCAGCTGGTCCGAAAGGGCTTCATCGGCATCGATGCTGAAGATGAGGTCGCAAGTGGCGAGTTCGTCGGCGAGGTTTTTCTGGTCAGAGTAGCCGAGCCAGTCTTGGCTGAAGAACTTCACGCCATAGCGGTCACAGATGGCCTCGGTCGCATCGGTGGAATGCGAGTCAACGACGATGATCTCGTCGGCAATATCCTTAACGGAGTCAAGGCATTGCGCGATTTTCTGTTCTTCGTTGAAGGTGATGATGACGACCGAAAGGGTGTTCATGGACGCAAATTTTCCGCAAAAGTAGGCTTTTTTTCTTATTTTTGAGGACTATTCTTGAACAATATATTGGATGGAAGAGGTTGCCAATTACGTTCAACAATTGGTTATAGAAGTATAAATTACCAATTTTATCGAATATAATCGATGAAATCTGTATATTTATGTCGAATATAAACGATAAAAAGTATATATTTTTATCGAACATAATCGATAAAGTTGTATCTTTGCAGTCGTATAAAACACAAAAACCATGTTAAGAAAGGATTTGATTAAGGATATTGTCGTTGAAAATCAGCGTTTTATTTCATCGGTATGCTTTTTTGAGCGCGATTATGTGTTTGAAGACGCACTGAATTATGTACTTGTGGGCTTGCGCCGTGCTGGAAAGTCATATTTGTTGTATCAGCGTATCCATCAATTATTGGAAAAAGGCCATCGTATGGAGGAAATCTGTTATTTCAACTTTGAGGATGATCGTTTGGGAATAATGACTTTAGCCGATTTGGACATCATCAAATCTGCTTTTGAGGAAATGTTTGATACCCTGCCTATTTTCTTCTTCGACGAGATTCAGATTGTTGACGGCTGGGAGAAGTTCGCGCGACGGTTGGCCGACCAAAAATACAGGGTTTACATCACCGGCAGCAATGCCAAGATGTTGAGTTCGGAAATTGCGACCACTTTGGGCGGGCGCTATATGATTAAGGACGTGTTTCCACTTTCATTTGCTGAGTATTTGTCTTTTTCGGGCATTAACATGAAGGAAAAGAACGCTTTGCACCTTCATGGGAAAGAGATTGTGAAGTATTTCGAGACTTATTTCCGTTTCGGAGGTTTGCCCGAGGTGATGAATGTGGCCGACAAACGCTCATGGCTCAGTGGATTGTTCAACAAGGTTTTCTTTGGCGATTTGATTGCGCGTTACGACATTCGCAACGACTTTGGTCTGCGCATTTTGGCCAAAAAGTTGGCGGAAAGCGTAAAACAGCCTTCGTCCTACAACCGTTTGGCCAATGTGGTAAGTTCGACTGGCAAAAAGGCTAGCACTGATACAGTCATTGATTATGTGAATTACATGTGCGAATCGTGGTTGCTGCTGCCTTTGGAGAATATCATCGGCAAATTGACCGAACGCAACACCCAACGCAAGTATTATTTCATTGACAATGGCATTCTCAACCTGTTTTTGCCCGACCCAGAGGCCAGTCTTTTGGAGAATATGGTGGCCATTAACTTGATAAGGAAATACAAGAACGAGGTTTGTTTCTACCATAACAGCGTGGAGGTCGATTTCTACTTGCCCGAGCAAAAAAAACTTATTCAAGCCTCTTATTCCCTGCAAGACGAAAGCACTTTCCAACGTGAAACCGAAGCCTTAATCAAGGTTTCCAAACGATTTGAAGTAGACGATTTGATGATTATCACCAAAGATGAAGAAACTATCTTGGAAAAGGACGGCAAGACCATTCAAGTGGTGCCGCTTTGGAAATGGTTGTTGGGATAAAAATGGCTCAATTAAAGAAATAATACAAAAGGAAGCAGCAATGGAAAACTTGCAAACAGAGTTTTGCCTAAACCAGCAATATGCATCTTTGTTTTCGGGGATTTGCTCCGCAAAGAAATCTGTAGAAAATCACGATAAAATCCCTATCTTTGCGCCAAAATAGTGTAATACAATGGAATTAGAAATAAGTGTAATTGTCAGTAGCATTCCTTGGGAGAAAAGCGTTTCAAAAAGGCAAGCGATAAAAGAAGTGTCGGATACGGCAAACAACTTGGTCGCATCAAATGATTATGGTGAATCTATTGAAAAGATGCTTGTTGGACTTATCGTTGTTGAACCTGTTTATGATGATTTTTCTAAACCTCGTCGGCCTCGATACACGGAACACAAGGAAACAATGGCTTTTGGGTCAATTCCAATTGTCATCCATAAGACATTGGACATAGAAATCAAATTGAATTATGAGCAGGTGTTGGCGGCAGAAGGCGAGGAATTAAAAAGAATAGTTGCTTCTGAAGTTCTCAATACGTTTCAGAATTTGAAAGTGCCAAAAAAAGTGACGGACTTTGACAAAGACCGTTTTGTGGCTGATATAGATAGATTGTTTCATCAAAAGTTTTTGAAATAAAAAAGCGTATCTTTGCACCTCATTTTGAGCGTTAGATGAATATCGGAATCCGCTTGTTCGGTCGGATTTGCAATCCGACCGCAAAGAACCCGCGGATTTGTAATCCGCATCTTTACTTTCCCAAAAATTCCCTATCTTTGCGCCCTTATCTGAGCAATCGGTGAATATCGGAATCCCAATATGGATGTTGGCATTATCGCTGCTGGCTGGTCTGGCGGCGGCTACATTGTTGTATTTCCGAAACAAGAAGCAACACTACGGCAAAGCACTGAATGTCATATTGTTTGCACTTAGGACAATGATTGTCGGCATGGTGGTCTTGTTGCTCTTCAACCCGCTGATAAGGCAGAAATTTAGTTCGGTGGAAACACCTACGATTATCCTTGCGCACGACAATTCCTCGTCTGTCGTCCTTTGTAAGGATTCGGCGTATTACAAGAAGGATTACCAGAACCAATTTGAGCAGTTTCGGAAAGACTTGAACGCTGATTTCCAAGTCGATGAATACCTTTTTGGTGAGGAAGTCCGTGATTTCGAGCAACTCGATTTCTCTGACCAACTGACGGACTTGTCGTCGCTTATAAAGACCTTGGACAGAAGGTATTACAAGCGCAATGTGGGCGCGGTGGTACTTTTCACCGATGGCATCTACAACCGTGGTTTCGAGCCTGAACTGGTGGCGGAGAACTTCCCGTTCCCCATCCATACCGTCGTTTTGGGCGACACGGTTTCCTATCCCGACCTCGCCATCCGCAATGTGCATTATAATAAGTTGGTGTCACTCGGCGCAACCTTCCCCGTCCGCGTGACGGTGGCCGCCCGTGACTTGGCAGGCCACAAGGCCCAACTGACCCTCAAGGAAAGCGGTCGTATCATTGAGAAGCGCGACATTGAGATTCCATCCAACCGTTTCTCCAAGGAAATCGACTTCATGCTAGACGCCACCAAGAAAGGCGTGATGGCCATCGACATCGAGGTGAGCGGTGTCGCCGAGGAGGAGCAACTGCTGAACAATGTGCGTCACATCTATGTCGAAGTACTTGACCAGAAATATAAGCTGCTCTGTGTGGCATCCTCGCCGCATCCCGACTTGGGCGCGTTGCGCAGCGTGCTCAATGACAATTATGAGGTGGACTTCTGCTTTGGCAAGGAGACGCTCCCCGAGTTCAGTAACTATGACTTGGTCATCCTGCATCAGGTACCCTCGGCGCGAACGGATTTCAATGCCTTGAAGACACAGTTAGACAAGAACATGAAGTTGCCCGTCTTCTTCATCGTCGGTAACGACACCGACCGCGATTTGTTAAGCAAGTTGCAGAATGTCTTTGCCTTGCATTCTGGCGCAACCAACATCTTGATGGATGTCAAGGCGCACCAAAACACGGCCTTCTCGACTTTTACTTTTGATTCGAAATCGGAGCAACTCATCGCGAAATATCCACCTTTGGCCTTGCCACATTTGGAAATCAACGCTTTGAAATCGCATGATGACCTGCTGCTGCAGGAGGTGATGGGCATCAAGTCGGGCCTGCCGCTGTTGACTTTTGCCAACGACGGGCGCAAGATGGCCTTCTTGTTTGGTACTAACATTTGGCGTTGGAGACTGTACGAGTATTACCAGAACAAGAACCACGATGTATTCGACGAGATGTTCTCCAAGTCGCTGAAATACTTGCTGCTGTCGGCCAACGACGGCTCGGCCATCTATGCCAAGGAGACCTATTACAGCAACGAGCCCGTCATCATCACCGCCGAGTTGCGCAACCCGAACAACGAACTCGTGACTGACCCCGACCTGACCATTCAAATCGAGAATAAGCTGACAGGGGAGACCTACGACTACACCTTCTCGAAGCGCGACCACGACTATGAGTTGAACGCTGGTTTGCTACCCGAAGGCTTGTATACCTATAAGGTGCAAGCGCAGATGGGCGAGCGCAAGATCAATGTGAATGGTACCTTCAGTGTGGTGGCCATCGGTATTGAGGCACAGCAACTTACTGCTGACATCGACCGTATGCGCACTATCGCTCGCCTGACCAACGGAAACTGCTATACTGCCCGCGAGTTGCAACAACTTTTTGCTGACTTGCACAATGATTCGCGCATCACCTCCGTTGAACACCATGAGAGCCGCTTCGAAGACTTGATCCACTCCAAATGGATCTTCTTTGTCCTTATCGGCTTGGCCGCGGTGGAATGGCTGCTGCGGAAGATGTTCGGGAGTTATTGATTGATAAGGAACTACAGATTGCACAGATGAAACGGATTAAGACAGATGAATTTAAAGGCGCAAGCGCCCAATTATTACAGATGGTCTGTAAGCTAGAGTCTGAATCTGTACAAATTAGGATGCTTGCATCCTCATAATTTTGATAGGAATCAGTATAATCTGTAAAATCTGTAGTTAAATAAAACGATGAATTTAATTGTTTAATTATTAAAATGTTATAAAATGAAAATCCAAGATCAAGCTGTCGTCACCATGACCTATGTCTTGCGTGAGAACGACGAAAACGGTCCCATCCTTCAGGAGACCACGAAAGAGAACCCCTTTGTGTGCATCTTCGGTATGCACCAACTATTGCCTAAGTTCGAGGAGAACCTCATGGGCAAGGAGCCTGGCGACCACTATGCCTTCCACCTGACCCCAGAAGAGGGTTACGGCGAGCGCGATGAGGCCTATGTGATGGACCTCGATAAGAGCATGTTCATGAAGAACGATGTGCTGATGGACATGGTGAAAGTCGGCGCCCAGCTGATGATGCAGACCTCCGACGGTCGCCCGATCATGGGCCTTGTCCGTGAGATTGGCGACAAGCATGTGAAGATGGACTTCAATCACGACATGGCGGGCAAGCACCTCCATTTCTCAGGTGAAATCCTTGATGTGCGCGAGTCGACCGATGAAGACTTCAGCGCAGGCGGTTGTGCCGGTTGCGGCGGCGACTGCGGTGATGGTGGCTGCGAAGGTTGTGGCGGTGGCTGCAACTGATTTTAATAGGCTGTTTGTAGAGACGTAGCGCGCTACGTCTCTACATCATTTTGACAAAACTCTGTGGAAAAATCATGAATTTTGCGATTTTTCCACAGAGTTTTATCAGAATCTTATAGCGACGTAGTGTTGTGCTACGTCGCTATATATTTTATCCCCTCAACCCAGCCAGCTGCTGCTCAATCACGGCAATCTTAGCTTCGGCGTCAGCTTTTTTCTTGCGTTCCTTGTCGACGACGGCGGCAGGAGCACCACTCACGAAGCGTTCGTTGGAAAGCTTGGCTTCAACGCTCTTCAGGAACCCCTGAGCGTATTTCAGTTCTTCTTCCAACTTCTTGATCTCGGCCTCGACATCGACACTGCCGGTGAGCGGCACGAAGAACTCGGTGCTGCCCACGATGAAACCGAAGGCACCAGCGGGAGCCTCAGCCACATAACTCACCTCGCTCACATTGCAGAGCTTGACAATCACGCAGTCGAAATCCTTGTTGGCGGTACCTTTCACCACGAGTTGAATGGCATCGCGGAAGGCAATGTTCTTGTCGCTGCGCACCTTGCGGACGTTGTTGATGACCTCTTGGGTGAACTCGAACTGCTTTAGAATCTGCTCGTCAACAGCCTGCAGTTTCGGTTGCTGGGCGATGATGATGTCGTCACCGTCCTTGCGCTCGGCGATGGCATGCCAGATTTCTTCGGTGATGAACGGCATGAACGGATGCAACAGGAGCATCAGGTTCTCGAAGAACTTAATGGTGGCGGCGTAAGTCTCGGGGTCGATGCCCTGGCCTTGCGGAGCCTTCACCATCTCGAGGTACCATGAGCAGAAGTCGTCCCAAGTGAGTTTGTAGATGCCCATCAAGGCGTCGCTGAGGCGGTACTTGTCGATGTTGTCGTTGGTCTCGGCCAGCACTTGGTTGAAGCGAGCCTCAAACCACTTCACGGCCATTTTGGCGGCTTCGGGTTGTGCTGCGTTTTCGTCCACATTCCAGCCTTTCACAAGACGCAGAGCGTTCCAAATCTTGTTGCAGAAGTTGCGTCCTTGCTCGCAGAGGGCCTCGTCGAAGAGGATGTCGTTGCCGGCAGGGGCGCTGAGCATCATGCCCATACGCACGCCATCGGCACCGAACTTGTCGATGAGCTCGATCGGGTCGGGGGAGTTGCCCAACGACTTGGACATCTTGCGGCCTAACTTGTCTCTCACGATACCCGTGAAATACACATTCTTGAACGGCACTTCACCTTGGTATTCCTCACCGGCCATGATCATGCGCGCCACCCAGAAGAAGATAATGTCGGGGGCGGTGATGAGGTCGTTGGTGGGGTAGTAGTACTTGAATTCTGCGTTGTCGGGATCGAGGATGCCGTTGAAGAGCGACAAAGGCCACAGCCACGAGCTGAACCAAGTGTCTAAGGCATCGTCGTCCTGGCGCAAGTCTTTGAGGGTCAAATTCTTATTGCCTGTCTTCTCGATAGCCAGTTTCAAGGCTTCTTCGGGCGTCTCGGCGACCACGAAACCGCCTTCGGGCAGGTAGTAGGCAGGAATCTGATGACCCCACCACAGTTGGCGGCTGATGCACCAGTCCTTGATGTTCTCCAACCAGTGACGGTAGAGGTTGACATACTTGGCGGGATAGAACTTGATGTCGCCATTCAACACGGGCTTCAGTGCGATGTCGGCGAGGTGCTCCATCTTGAGGAACCACTGCATCGAGAGCTTTGGCTCAATCGGCACATTGGTGCGCTCGGAGTAACCCACCTTATTATTATAGTCCTCGATTTTCTCCAGCAGGCCGGCTTCCTTCATGTCGATGATGATCTGCTTGCGGCAGTCCTCGCGGCTCATGCCGATGTACATACCAGCAGCTTCGCTCAAAGTGGCGTCGTCGTTGAAGATATTGATGCTCTGTAGATTGTGCTTCTCGCCCAGCATATAGTCGTTCACGTCGTGGGCAGGGGTGACCTTCAGGCAGCCTGTACCGAACTCGATGTCGACATAGCCGTCTTCGATGACGGGGATGACGCGGTTGACCAGCGGCACCACGACTTTCTTGCCGCGCAGCCATTGGTTCTTCGGGTCGGCGGGGTTGATGCACATGGCGGTGTCGCCCATGATGGTCTCAGGACGCGTGGTGGCCACCACGGCATAGCGGCGACCTTGCTCATCGGTGTGGATGATCTCGCCTTCAGCACCCGTGGCACCAGTGCCGTCGTCCTCGTGGAGGTAATAACGGAGATAGAACAACTTGCTGTGCTCATCTTTGAAGATGACTTCCTCGTCGCTCAAGGCGGTCAAGGCCTTGGGATCCCAGTTGACCATGCGCACACCGCGATAAATCAGGCCTTTGTTATACAGGTCGACGAAGGCGCGGATGACGCTCTTCGAGCGGATGTCGTCCATGGTGAACGAGGTACGTTCCCAGTCGCAGGAGCAACCGAGGCGGCGCAACTGCTTGAGGATGATGCCACCGTGCTCGTGGGTCCAGTCCCAAGCGTGCTTGAGGAACTCCTCGCGGCCGATGTCAGTCTTCTTGATGCCTTGTTGCGCCAGCTTGTTCACCACCTTGGCTTCAGTGGCGATGGAGGCGTGGTCGGTGCCAGGCACCCAGCAGGCGTTCTTGCCTTGCATGCGGGCGCGGCGGATGAGGATGTCCTGAATCGTGTTGTTCATCATGTGGCCCATGTGAAGCACGCCGGTCACATTGGGCGGCGGAATCACGATGGTATAGGGTTCGCGTTCGTCGGGAGTGGAGTGGAAGTAGTTCTTGTCCATCCAGTGTTC
>R22__coassemble_103_pt1 | contig 69431 bp, 56 predicted proteins | sample R22__metabat2_high_PE_030 | metagenome-assembled genome bin R22
TTTGCTCTTGCATTCCTAGTTCGCAGACAACCACGCTGCAAATCTAAGGTTTGCCTAAAATTTCTGCAAAAATGAAGCCAATCGTTAGCATCATCATGGGAAGCACCAGCGATCTTCCCGTTCTCGAAAAAGCAGCACAGTTTTTCGACGAGATGGAAATCCCGTTTGAGATGAACGCCCTCAGCGCACATCGTACCCCGCAAGAGGTCGAAGCCTTCGCCCGTGAGGCCCAGGGCCGTGGCATCAAGGTGATCATTGCTGCCGCTGGCATGGCAGCTGCCTTGCCGGGCGTGATTGCCGCCAACACCACCTTGCCCGTCATTGGCGTGCCCGTCAAAGGTATGCTCGACGGCCTCGATGCCATGCTGTCCATCATCCAGATGCCTCCAGGAATTCCTGTGGCCACGGTGGGTGTAAACGGTGCCCTCAATGCCGCCATCCTTGCCGCCGAAATGCTGGCTTTAGGCGATGCCAAAATCGCTGCCAAAGTGGCGAATTATAAGGAGAACCTGAAGAATAAGATCACCAAGGCTAACGCCGAGTTGAAAGAGGTGCAGTATAAGTTCAAGACGAACTAATTGCCTTCAAATACAATCTGGCTCAATTGTTTCTTGTCGAAGACCTGATTGGCCACGGCTAGGATGTCGTCGGCTGTCACGGCCTCAATTTTCTGAATGATGTCGTCCATGTATTCGATGGGTTCGCCCATGATGAGCGATCGCGTCGCACTCAGCAGTTCGTTCATGCCGCTCTCGTAGCTTAAGGCGACTTGTCCGATGAGCTGTTGCTTGGCGTGATGCAACTGCAAGGTACCCAACTTCTGTGTGCAGAGTTTGTCCAATTCCTTATGCACCAACTCAATGGCGCGCTCCAACGAATCGGGGTCGACGCCCATATAGACATTGATAAGGCCGACATCGCTGTAGGCTGTGTATTGCGACTCGATGCTGTAGGCGAAGCCATATTTCTCGCGTATGTTCAAGCCAAGGCGTGAGCTCATGGCCGGACCGCCAAGCACGTTGTTGAGCATCACGATGGGCATACGTTGCGGGCTGCTAAACTCAGGTGCGATGCCACCAATAATGCAGTGACTCAAGTGGTTGTTGCGTGTCTCCTTGCGGCACTCAGGCGTGTAGCCTTTGAAGGCTTTCCTTTTCCTATTAATAAGATGGGCAGGCTGGTCGCCAAAATAGGTCATGGCGAGTTTTTCGAACTCCCTGAAGCTGATGCCGCCAATGCTGGCCAAGATCATCTGGTCGGTGCTGTAGTTGTGCGCCATGAAGTCGAGGATGTCCTTTTGGTGGAAGCCTTTCACCAAGTCGGCGGTACCCAAAATATTACGCGCCAAAGGATGCCCTTTGAAGACCATCTCCTCAAACAAGTCATAGATCTCGTCGGAGGGTGAGTCGAGGTAGGAGTTGATCTCGTCCAGAATGACTTCTTTCTCCTTGGCCAGTTCGTTCTCGGGGAAGGTGGAGCGGAAGGCGATGTCGGCGAAGAGGTCGAGGCTGCGTTTGTAATGCTGTTTGAGGAAGGTGGCCTGTATGCAGGTCTCCTCCTTGGTGGTGAAAGCGTTGAGGTCGCCGCCCACATTGTCGAGGCAGCTCAAGATATGGTAGGCCTTGCGGTTTTGCGTGCCTTTGAAGATGGTATGCTCCACAAAGTGGGCGAGGCCGTTCTCGTGGGCTTGCTCGTCGCGGGTGCCGGTTTCCACCATCAGCACAAGGTGGGCTATCTCACCTGGCTTCTCTTTATGTATCAGCCGAATGCCGTTCGGCAGGATGGATTCGTTGTATTTGTTTTCCAACATGGAGTGAAAATTGGGCTGCAAAGATACGATAAACGCAAAACATTTATAACTTTGCGCCTTTAAAATCAATTCTAACTGAGATGAAAAAACTATTTACCCTTATCCTAATGGCGGTTTGCTGCATGGCTGGCTATGCCCAAGCTGTCATCGACCCGCTGCTGAGCGAGGAGATGGCCCGCCGCAACGATGACGAGAAAATCAATGTCATCGTTATTATGAAGTCGCAATACGACAGGGCTCAGATGAACCGTCAAGCCAACTATTTCGCCACGCGTTCCGAACGCCGCGAGTTTGTCGTCAACGAGTTGAAGGCTTTTGCAGAGGCCACGCAGTTCGACTTGAGACGTTCGTTGGACGAAATGCGTCGTAACGACATGACCACAGAGCCGACCGTCCTTTGGATGGCTAACGCTTTGGGCCTTTCGGCCAATAAGGCGGCCATCGCCGATTTGGCGCGTCGCAACGACATCGAGATCATCGGTTATGACATTGAGCGCAATTGGATTCCCGATGGGGAAGAGGCTACTCCCGCCTCGGCCACGCGCGAGATTACCCCAAACGTCACCCAAGTCGGTGCCAACCAGGTGTGGGACTTGGGCTACACGGGTGAAGGCATTGTGGTGGCCGTCATCGATACGGGTGTCAACTACAACCACTTGGATGTGGCCGACCACCTCTGGGACGGTGGAACAGAATTTCCACACCATGGCTTCGATGTCTATAACAACGATAACGATCCTATGGACGACCATGGTCACGGCTCACACTGCTCGGGAACGGTGCTGGGCGATGGCACGGCTGGCTCGCAAACGGGCATGGCTCCCGATGCCACGCTGATGTGTGTCAAGTGCTTGAACGCCAACGGTAGCGGTGGTGCAACGCCTATCTCCGCTGGTATACAATGGGCTGTGGAGCACGGCTGCGATTTGTTCAGCATGTCGCTCGGTATCTCCAATTCAACGATTGCCGAGCGTACGCTGCTGCGTCAAACCTGTGTAGCCGCCTTGGATGCGGGTGTGGTGGCCGCCATCGCTGCTGGTAACGAAGGCAACCAAATGTGGCAAGCTCCCATTCCCAACAATGTGCGCGTTCCTGGCAGCTGTCCGCCTCCTTATATGGACGAGGTGCAGGGCGAGAACCCTGGCGACCTGACCTGCTCGGTGTGCATCGGCGCTGTCAACTACAACGATGCCGCCGCCAACTTCACTTCGCGTGGTCCCGTCACTTGGACCAATACCGAGTTTGGCGACTATCCTTATGAACCGGGTATCGGCCTCATCCGCCCCGATGTGTGCGCCCCTGGCGTCGACATCAAGTCGCTGAACTATCAAACCAATACGGGCTATACGTCGATGAGTGGCACCTCGATGGCTACGCCTTGTGCGGCAGGTTGCATGGCGCTCATGCTTTGCAAAGACCCCAATCTGATGCCCGCCGACGTGTGTCGCATCCTTGAGGAAACGGCCGTCCGTTTGGCCGAAGGCAAGAGCAACATCTTCGGCTTCGGCCGTATCGATGTGCTCGCCGCCGTGGAGGCCATCCAACTTGGTGCTATCAAGTACAACACCTATGCCATCAACGACCCGCAAGGCAACAACAACCACAATCTCAACCCGGGCGAGTCGGTCACGATGGACCTCACATTGGACAATGTCACCGATGAGCCCGTGAGCAATGTCAGCGTGGTGCTGAGTACCGATCATGCCGAAGTGACCATTACCGACAACACGGTCGATTTCCCGAATTTTGCCGCTAACGAGACCCTTACCGTTGAGAATGCCTTTGCCTTCTCGGTGACCAACAATGTGGTCGCTAACGAGCAGATCAAGTTCAACATTGAGGTGTCGGTCGGTGGCGAGGTGACGGCCAACTTTAGTTTCAAGGTGCCGGTCTACGACTACGATTTGCAATTGGGCGGTACCGTCGTGTTGAACGACGACAACGACAATGGTCTCCTCAATCCTGGCGAGACAGCCGACCTCCGCATCTTGGTTGACAATGCAGGTAATGAGTTGGCTCAAATGGTGGTAGGCACCCTGTCGACGGATTACGAGTTCGTCACCCTCAACGAGACTGAGAAACCTTACAGCACCATCGGCGCCGGCATGATGGCCTTTGCTGATTACAATCTCAACCTCGATGCCACTGCGCCTGAGGATTTCGTCATCCCCTTTACGCTGACCCTCACCGACATCAACGGCCGAGTCACCGTGATCAATTTCAATTATAGAAACGCCTGCAACATCATCTTCTCGCTCCACGACTCCTACGGCGACGGTTGGCAAGGCAATTACCTTACCGTGGTCTATTCCGATGGCACGCCTACCGAGCAGATGACGGTCAACAACGGCAGTTCGGCCACGTATACCCGTGAGTTGGCTTCGGGCTCCACGATCTCGCTGACTTGGCACAACGGCCAATGGACCTCAGAATGTAGCTTCGAGGTCACCTACGAGGATGGCTCGGTCATCTATCAGAATGCAGGCGGCTTCAGTGGCACGCAAACTTTCACCATCAATTGTTCCGGTGGTGGCGGCGCACCCGAGTTCTGCGACCCCATCCGTAACCTGAGCTACGACATCGACGGTCACGATGTCATCCTGTCGTGGGAGGCTCCCGCGAACGGCACACCGGCTTGGTATGAGGTGTACCGCGACACCGAACTCCTTGACTTGGTCGAGGACCTGACCTATACCGACCCCGATGTCGAAGAAGGCCTTTACAGCTATTGCGTCTATGCCGCCTACGACGGCTGCCAGAGCGAGTTCGTCTGCGCCGATGTTGACGTTTCGATGTGCGACGCTGTTCAAAATCTTGACTATACCTTGGACGACGACCTCCTGCTTACCCTCACTTGGGAAGCCCCCGAGGATCCCACAGGATTGGTGGAGTATCAAGTCTATATGGATGAAGCGTTGTTGACCACGACCAACGAATTGACCTATGCTTTCACCGTCACCGAGGGCCAACACGACGTGTATGTGAAGGCCGTCTACGAAAGCTGCGAGAAGGATAAGCATGTCAACGTTTGCATCATTGGCCCTGTGGAAAACCTGACTTATCAGGTCCAATTGGAGAGCAATAATGTCATCTTGAGTTGGGATGCCATCGAAGGCGTGAGTCAATACGAGGTGTATTTCAATGGCGAATTGACCGCCACGGTCGAGGCCACCGACTATGCCTTTGATGCCGAATATGGCTTGACTAAAGTCATGGTGAAGGCGGTGTCGGAAGGTTGCCATGTGATGGGCGCCACTATCGAGGTTTGCCTATGCGAGGCCGTCGAGGAAGTGCACTATCAGGCTATGGTCGACAACACTACAGTCCGTTTTGCCTGGAATGCGGTGCCCGATGCAGATTATTATATTGTTGACTTTAAGGATGAGACCATGCAAACTACCGACCGCTATATCGATTTGGAGGTTGAGCCAGGCGATAATACGGTTTGCGTGACGGTGCATTCTGTGTATGGATGCAATTCTGATATGGTGTGTTATACGCTCCCTGTTTGTGCCCCCGTAACCAACCTCGATTATGCTTTCGAAGGCAATGAGGTGACCATCACTTGGGAAGGCCCCGAGGTCGGAAATGACCTTGTGGTGGATGGCGAACATGATAATTGTTTCGGTACGAGTTATATGAGATGGTTTGGAAATGGTGTCCACACGATTGCCGTTTACCCTGACCAAGGTGGGATGTGCCTGACCCTGCCTGCCGAACTCTCTTTTGAAGTCACCAATGTGGTCCCCGGAATCCGTTTCAACGACGTGCGCGAAGGCCATATGGTCACCGAATGGGATGCCGTTGACGGCGCCACTGCCTACAAACTCTACCGTGACGGCGAGCTGTTGACTGAAAACCTCAGCTTCACCACTTACGACGACAGTGAGATGGCCATCAACATGCAACACTGCTACGCCGTTCAAACGGTCTTCGAAAAGGGCATCTCCGATTTAGGCGAAGCCGTTTGTGCCAACTACTTCACGGGCCTTGACGAGAACGACGGCAAGGTGAGCCTCTTCCCCAACCCGACTTCCGACAAGGTGACCATCCAATGCGAAGGCATGACGATGCTCGAGGTTTATTCGGCCGAAGGCAAGCTGGCGCAACGCATCAAGGTGGATGGCGACGCCTATGAACTCGGCGGCTTGGAGAGCGGCGTCTACACACTCCGCATCATGAAGGGCGACAGTGCCTTTGTCCGCAGGGTGGTGAAGATGTAAAAGTCTTATTCGGTTAGAATTCAAGGTCGCTTCGTCAACGAGGCGACCTTTTTTCGTATATTTGCAGTCTCGATACTAAAACGACACGAATTCCGTTCATTAAAAAAACCGATCGCGATGCGTAAAGTCTTTATATCCTTATTGCTTTTATTGGGCGTCACGCTGCAGGTGGCCGCACAAATGCCCAAAGACATCATGAAAGACCCTATCCCCGTTGCCATGTTTCAGGTGACTTATGCCTTCCATATGCCGGGTCTTGACACCAAAACGTTGTATGGCGTGAGTCATGATGTGGGTGGTGGCTTCGCCTTTAAGACGGAGAGCAACTGGCTACTGTCGGTCTCGGGCAACTACATCGTTGGCAAGAAGGTCAAAGGCGAATGGGTTGACATTTTTGGCGAAGGCATCACCACCGCCGAAGGCGAGATTATCGGTGGCGCTGGCAGCTATGCCCAGTTGGAAGTCAGCCAACGCGGCCTGCATTTCCAGGGTCAGGTGGGCAAGCTGTTCCCCATGGGTCCCAACCCCAACAGCGGTGTTTTCGTTCAAGCCGGCCTCGGTTATCTCTTCAACCGCACCAACGCCGATTATCAAGTGACGGCGCTGAATCCGCCTTATCAGGTGGATGGCGACTACAGGTTTGGGTATGACCGCATGCGCGGTGGCCCGGCACTGCATCTGGAGTCAGGCTACCTGCTGCTCCACGACACCCGCCTGCTCAACATCTCTGTCGCTTTGGAGGTGACCTATGCCCTTACCCGCGACCTCCGCGACTACGACTTCCGCGTGTTCACCAACCCCGAAACGGGGCTGCAGGAGCCGGTGGGCTTCACCGACCCGCATAAGCGTTACAACGACCTCTACTACGGCGTCCGTGTCACCTGGAGCATCCCCACCTATCAGCGTCAACCGCAGGAATACTATTACGACTAACCGCCGTGTTGATCCTGTTCACCATAGGAGTCTTGCTGTATGCCCTCGGTGTGAGGGTAGCTGCATGGCTGGGCAACCCCAAAGCCAAGCAATGGGTGGATGGCCGTAAGCTGAGGGCCAAATTGCCTGAGACCGTCGACGACCTCAATGAGCAATGGATTTGGTTCCATGCCGCTTCCTTAGGTGAGTTTGAGCAAGGTCGTCCTGTCATCGAGGCGTTGAAACAGCGCTTTCCACAATACAAAATCCTGTTGACCTTCTTCTCACCTTCGGGCTATGAGGTCCGCAAGGACTATCCTATGGCCGACGAAGTGGCCTATCTTCCCACCGATACCCCTGGTCATGCCGCCAAATGGGTGCGCCGGCATCATTTCGTGGCTGCTTTCTTCATCAAATACGAGTTTTGGTTCAATTACATGCGGGCCTTGAAGAAGGCTGGCATCCCATTGTTCTACATCTCCCTCATCCTCAAGCCAGACTCGTTTTTCTTCCGTCCCTATGGTCGTTGGTTCCGCAAGCAGTTGCATACGGTGACGCATTTCTTCGTGCAAGACGAGGTAACCGTTGATTTGCTCAGAAAGAATGGCTTCGACAATGTCACGCTGTGTGGCGACACGCGTTTCGACCGCGTGGCGGCCATTGCCGAGCAGGCCAAGCCTTTCCCTGTCGTCGAGCGTTTCATTGCCGGGCGGCAGTGCATCATCGCTGGCAGCAGCTGGCCTCCCGATGAGAAGTTGTTGCAGGCTTTCCTCCCCAAGATGCCCGACGACTATTGTCTCATCCTTGCCCCGCACGACATCTCCGCCTCACATGTTGCACAAATCAAGGCGATGTTTCCCGAGGCCTTGCTATACACTGAGGTTTCCACCCCATGTCATACCGAGGCGCAGACGAGTGTATCTCTGGGTATGAAACCGGCCAAAGTATTAATCATCAATACCATTGGCATCCTCTCCCAATTGTACCAATATGCACGCTTTGTGTATATCGGCGGCGGCTTCGGTGTCAACATCCACAACATCCAGGAGTCGGTCACCTTTGGCTGCCCTGTGGTCTTCGGGCCAAAGTATAAGAGCTTCAAGGAAGCGGTCGACTTGGTGGCGCTTGGAGGCGCTTTCACCATCAACGACGCTTCTGAGCTGGAGTCGATTTTCACCCGACTGATTGCTGATGAGCCATTCTATGCGAAAGCCTCGCAGACCTGCAGCGACTATCTGAAATCGCAGGTTGGGGCCACTGAAATCATCATGAAAAGTTTCGAAAACACGCTTTTTTCGTGATTTTTTGAAGTTATTTTTTGTTTCTTTAATTTTATTGTCTACTTTTGAAGTCTGATTTCCCGTTGAAATTCAGAAAAATAAAACTGCCTATGCAAGACTTTACCCTTGTTTCCTCACTCCCTCGCATTGGCCTCAGCCAAGGCGACCTCAACGGCATCGGCTACGAAGTCATCCTTAAAACCTTTTCCGATGCCCGAATGTTCGAGATGCTGACACCTGTCTTGTTTGGGCAGTCGAAAGCGTTTTCCTACTACAAGAAGAACTTTGGCATGGAGAGTCCCAATTATGCCCTCACCCGCGATGCGCGGCAGGCTTGGGACAAGAAGTTCAACATCATTAATATCGTCGAAAATGAGGTGAAGATCGAGCCTGGGCAGCCGTCGGAGGTTTCTGTCGAGATGTCGGTGCTGTCGATGAAGCGGGCTGTCGAAGACTTGAACAACGGCTATGTGGATGCCTTGGTCATGGCGCCCGATTCGCGTTCGGTCGAGAAGAGCAATATGGGCTATCTGCTGTCATTCTATAAGGACAAGGATGCCCTGCGTGTGTTGGTCAACAATATGATGCGTATTGGCTTGGCCACCGACGACATACCGTTGCGCGAGGCACTGTCGATGATTGATGTTCGCTTCCTTGTGGGCAAGCTCTTCACCTTCTCGCAGGCGCTGAAGACGGATTTCGGCCTCAACGCGCCCAAGATGGCCGTCATGGGCCTTAATCCCCATGCAGGCACGGTGGCCGAAGGCGACGACGAAAAGGTGTTGAAGGCCATAGAAGAGGCGCAGAAGCAGGGCGTTTATGCCTTCGGGCCCTTCACGGCCTCGCAACTGTTTGGTGACGGGTTGTGGAAGAAATACGATGCGGTGTTGGCCTTACACCATGAGCAGGGCATGCTTCCGTTGAAGATGATGGCTTTGGGCGGCTGTGCCTGCTATTGGGCTGGGTTGCCTGTGGTGTGTGCCGCGCCATTGCATGGCCCTGCCTTCGACATCGCCAACCAAAACATGGCCGAGCCCGATTCTTACCGCAAAGCGGTCTTCCTGGCCGCCGACATTGTCGGGCACCGTAAGGAGCAATAAAAAAAGGAGCCATTTGGCTCCTTTTTTTATTGCATTAAGTCAATGCTTATTTCACAACAAACTTCGTCGTGGCCGAACCAGCGTTCACGAAGTAGACACCAGCGGTGAGGTTGCTGATGTTGATGGTGTTGACACCAACATGGCCTTCAGTGGTCATGACGACTTGACCCACCATATTGAAGACGGTGATGTCGGCATTCTGGTTGAGGGTGATGTTGAGTTGGTCAACAGCGGGGTTAGGATAGACGTTCATCAGGGTGTTGTTGCTCACTTGTTCTTCCACACCGTCGTATTCGGGGAAGAGTTCGGTGAGGTCGAAGGTGAAGGCTTGGTAGAAGTTGTCGTCAGCGATGACGTCGCCGCCCGATCCGATGAGGAAGGAGTCGGGTTCACCGTCTGATTGGCATGCAATCACAAGGGTGTTGCCAGTGATGGCAGCTTGCGGGTAAACGAATTCATTCAGCTGATACATGAAATCGGCAGTGATCTGTTGCATAGGTGTCCAGCTCAAGCCATTGTCCAAAGAGGCGCGGGTGAAGAGCTTGAAGAAGTACTGGTTGCCACCACTACCACCCAAATAATGATGGTCCATGGCAATCCAAACAGCCACCAACAAGTCACCGCCAGCAGTTCTGACTAAAACAGGCATTTCGCAAGTACCACCATTGTAGTGACCGTGACTGTCAGCCGTCAAAGAACTCCAATCAATGAAATCAGTTGCCTCATAAGGGTCTAACAAAGGTTGCTCATTTTCATCCAAAGGTGCAACATAGCCAATGTATTCAGGCCACATCTCGTGGGTGGCATCGCTCCATAACCACCATGAATAATAGATGTCTTGGCGCAGATAGGCAGAGTCCATGATGAAGGGGTTGCCGGGCACCATAGGCATGGGGTTGTTGGGGTCGCAGCCATACTGGGGAGTCACTTCTCCGTGGTAAGGCATTTCCTCGTTCCAGTAGCCGATGCCGCCGATGAGTGGGTAGTAGGTCGTTGAGGAGGCATCGCCACTGCCACCGCCAAATTCATAGGCGATGTGAAGCTTTCCGTTGTTGTCATAGAGTGCAGAGGTCCAACGGGGATACATGTACATCACGCCGCCATTCGATGGGTCACCAAAGTCGACATCGATGCCGGGGTGGTGATAGTACTCGGTGCGGGTCCAGGTGTCGCCATTGTCTTCAGAGGTCAGCACGACGCCGTCGCCACGACGGGTGTTCACCACGATGTCGAGGCGGTCGCCGCCGGTGTTTTCCATGAAGTAGGCGTCTTGGCCAGAGCCGTAGGTGGGGGCGTAGTCGCGGCCAAGGTAGTCGATAGTCATGTACTCATCCCAGGTTTGACCACCATCCATCGAGCGGAAATAGTAGAAGGGGTTGGTTTGGCCATCCTCATTTACTTCATTCAAAGCGGTCACGAGGATGTGGATGTTCTTGTGCTCGGGGCCGTTGCACATCACTGCCGGGAAGTGCGGGTTGTGGTTGGTCTGGTTGCCAGGCATGACATAGGCAGGAGCCAGGTCGCCGTGAGGCAGGTTGTCCTTGTCTTCGATGATGTAGACTTCGCAGGTGTAGGTGTCGGGGTTACGCGAAACCACGACGATGCCATTTTGGCCATAGCGGGCGGCGCAGCCGAAGCCCGTCTTGTGGTTCTCGATCTTGCCTTCCGAGGTCTTCCATTCATCGGTTTGAGGATAATAGATGGCGATGTTGGTGCCACGGTCGGTGTGGTCAACGTCAGTGGAGATGACATAGGCCATACCCACGCAGCCGTCGGGGAAGGTCATGGTCAGGTTCTTGGCGGCCGTGTTGGTCTGCCAGTCGTAGAAGGTGTAGTCCAACTCGGTGTCGGTGCGGGCCATGTTGGGCTGGCTACCGACGTGTTGGAACACTTCGTCGCCCGTGAGCACCATTTCTTGGGCAGCTTTCGGTTGAGCATCTTTGATCGACACTCTCTTAGCCTGTGAATAGCCGGCAACGACGACCATCAGGGCCAATGCTAAGGTAAATAACTTTTTCATTTTTAACGGGTTTTGATTAATAATAGGTTAGTTAGTTGTTTTTGTTTGCTTATTAATTTGAAGCAAAGATAATGCTTTTTTATTAATGCAACAAAAAAAGGAGGCAATTTGCATCCTTTTTTTGTTTTAGAAGTTAGGGTGAATTACTTCACTACGATCTTCTGGGTTTCGGTACCGGCATTGACAAAGTAGATGCCAGCGGTGAGGTTGCTGATGTTGATGCTGTTGACGCCAGCGTGGCCTTCAGTGGTCATGACGACTTGCCCCATCATGTTGTAGATGGTGATGTCGGCATTTTGGCTGAGGGTGACACCGATTTGGTCGGTGGCGGGGTTAGGATAGATGCTCATGTGTGTGTTGTGGCTCACTTCCGGCACGCCAACACCGGCATCCGGGAAGAGGTCGTTCAGTTCGAAGGTCAGGCCTTGGTAGTAGTTGTCGCCAGCTTCAGTATCGTCGCTTTGGACGAAGGTGCCAGGAGCACCGTCCATCTGAACGGCAATCACGAGGGTCGTTCCGATCACAGCGGCTTGAGGATAGACGCATTCAGAGAGGTCATACATGAAGTCGTTGGTCAGCTGGATTTGATGGGCCCAAGTGCGGCCACCATCGCCCGAATAGCTGGCGAAGAGTTTGTAGAAGAAATTGCCAGTGTTAGCATCCATGTGGTTCTCATCCATGCCACTCCAAACGGCAACCATGTCGTAGCCACCGCAGTCAGGCAATAGGCAAAGGACGGGGAAGTCAACAGAGCCACTATTGTAAGGGCCATGCTTGGCCAAGTCTTCAATGTTCCAGCCAGTGACGTCGTCGTACAAGGGACCTTCCGGGTTGCCATCATCGTCCAACGGGGCAAGGTAGCCCATATATTCAGGCCAAATGTCGTGTGTCTGCTCGCTGAAGAGCATCCAGCTTTCATAAATGTCTTGCATGATATAGGAAGAATCCATGATGAAGGGGTTGCCGGGGACGGGAGGCATGGGGTTGGTCGGGTCGACACCAAATTGAGGTTGGGTCTCGCCATGGTAAGGCAGGTTCTCGCTCCAATAGGCGACACCGCCGATGCCAGGATAGTAGCCGCTATTTGCGTTGCCGGCATAGCTATTAGTACCGTTGAAGGAATAGGCCATGCAGAGTTCGCCGTTGATACCCCACTGGGCAGAAGTCCAACGAGGATATAAGAAAGCCACTCTATCCTCACCATAGTCTACATTAACGCCAGGGTGATGATAGAAGGTCTTCTTTTCCCAGGTCTGACCATCGTCATAGCTGTATAACACCATACCATCGCTCCAAGCACTGTTGACGACGAGGGCGAGGCAGTTGTCTTCGGTGGTCTCCATCCAATAGTAATCGTTGGTACCCCAGTCAGCGCCAGCCTCTTCGATGAAGGGAAGGACCAATTCGGCCTCGTCCCAGCTTTGGCCGTCGGTTGAACGCCAATACTTGATGGGGAGAGTGCTGTCATCGAAGTTACCGCAGACGACGTGGATGATGTCACGGTTGGCACCGGAGGTCATCACAGCGGGGTGCGTGTAGGAACCATTGTTGGTGTAAAGGGAGGCGGGGACACTGTTAGGTGTCATGTTGTCCTTGTCCTCAACGATGTAGACACCCATGTTGCTGGCGGTGTGGGCTGCCACAACGATGCCGTTTTCCTTGTAGCGGGCGATGGAGCCGAAGCCGGTCTTTTCGTTCTCGATACGACCACCCAGCGGAATCCATTCGTCGTTGTTGTAATCGTAAGTGCCAATGCCAGTACCACGGTCAGCGAAACTGGAGGGATCGGTAGCCATGGTGTAGCCGAAGTTGATCTTGTTGTCGGGCCAAACGATGGTCCAGGTGCGAGCACCAGAGTTCGACTGCCAGTCGTAGGTCGTCCAGTCGAGTTCGCCGTCGGTGCGCATCATGTTAGGCTCGATTTGCACGTTCTCGAAGCTTTCCATGCCTTTGCTCACTTGCATGGTGGCAACTTTGTTCTTAGCGTCGCTTGACGACACTTGTCTCACTTGTGAGTAGCCCAGGTTGGCCACCAACAAGACTAAAGCTAAAGTAAATAACTTTTTCATTTTGAATGTGTTTGATTAATAATTGAGTTTTTTGTTTGTGTTTGCTATTTTGACAATTTGAGGGCAAAGATAATGCTTTTTCTTAAACCGCAAGTGGTTTGACAAAAAAAAAGGAGGCCGCAGCCTCCTTTTTTTGACAAACGATGTAAGTCAGACTTACTTCACGATGAACTTCATGGTGTTCTCAAAGCCGTTGGCCTTGACGGTCACGAAGTAGATGCCGCTGTTCAGCTCGCTGGTGCTGATGCTGCGGGTGTTCATGCCGGTGTTGATGTTCACGTTCTTGCTCATCACGTTCTGACCCATGATGTTGTAGACGTTGATGCTCATCTCGGAAGCCTGCGAGGCGTTCACTTCGATGTTCAGGACGTCGGTGGCAGGGTTAGGATACACGCGGGTGGTGGTCATTGGGTTGACAGCCTCGTTTTCTTCGACGCCCCAGGTCTCCATGCCGGGATCTTCGGGTGAAGGAGTGATCTTCACGGCAAAGATGTAGTTCTCAGTAAGGACACCCATGTTGTTGTTGTTCGGGGTGCTAGAGCCACCGGGAGCAGTGTAGTCAAGATACAGACCAATGTTTTGGTCTTCTGAATACATGACCCAGAAGGAGCCGTTCATACCTCTCGGGGCGGAAGTGGTAGGATAGACCTCGCTCAGTTCGTGCATGAAGTCGGCGCTGAGGTTGTAGCAGTTCTCAAACCAAGTTCCGTTGTGGTCTCTGGCGGTGACATAAGCACTTCTGAAATGATGTCCTGCTTCAGTGTTGACTCTCAATTCGGAGAGCGTGGAGTAAACAATGATCAAGTCGCCATTCTCATCGACGGAGATACCAGGCATGGTGGTCTGGCAGTGAGTGCGATAGTGATAGTTGGTGTTGTCCCAAGCGTCGGTGAAGTCCACAGTGCCATCGCCGTTTTCATCGGGGGCGCTGATGACGTAGAGGTTCCTGTAGTTGTCTTCGCCGGCCATGGCCCATATACGTTCAGCGTTCAGTGTGTTGCTGATGCCGTTAGTACCGTTAAAAGCCATTTCGGGGAAGTTGACGTCTCCACTCCATTCGCCGTAGTTTAGGATTTCGTGCGTGCCTTGTTCGTTGGTGTAGTTGGAGTTCCAGTAGACAAGACCGTCGGTGTAAGGGAAGTAGGTGTAGGAACCGTCGTGGTCTTCACTGGGTACCCAACGGGTCAGGCCGAAGGCGACGTGCACGGTGCCGTAGTCATCGATGGCGATGCTGCTTGAGCCATCGGGAGCCCAGATGGAGTCGGTCTCTACAAAGTAGGTGCCGTTCGTCCAGTCAACAGCGTGGCCGTAAGGGTAGTTCCAGATGGTTTGTTTCTCCCAGGTGTCGCCGTTGTCGTGCGAGATGATGTAGAACAAGTCGTAGGTGTTGGCGGCATAGAGGATGGCAATGTTGTCGCCATTGGTGGCCATCACATAGTCATCAGCACTGATGGCGTAGTTGTATTCGCCTTCGACGTCCACCAGCGGAGGATAGGCGGGCTCGCTGAAGGTTTGGCCGCCATCGGTCGAACGATAGTAGTAGGCGAAGTTTTGCAAATTGTTGCTGCTGCTTTGCTCACAGCTCACCACGTGAACATATTGGCCATTGTGGGTGGTGGCGACTCTCGGCCAAGTGGTGTTGATAGGAGTGTCGTAGATGTTGGTCCATTCGCCTTGGCCTTTCACGTCTCTCTTGAAGAGGTGAACCTTGCTGCCATAGTGCGAGGCTAGGATTTCGCCTTCGCCAGCGGCAGTAATGCTCGGCCAGCCTGCATAGGCGTCTTCGATACGCATCTCGGGTTCATCGCCAAAGCTTTCGCCGTCGAAGTAGTTGTAGCCAGTTCCACGGTTGCCGTAAGAGGTTGTGTTTGTGTTGTCCCAAGTCATAACAAAAGCAGCACTGCCGTCGTCCCAAGTGGCGATACGGTTGCCTAATGCGCTGTTGGATTGGAGGTCGTAGTAAGTGGTCATGATTTGGTACTCATCAAAACCTCTTGACGAATTGTGTTGAGCTGCCTTGGTGATGACTTCTTGTTGACCGAAGTTCATGACAGGGGCTTCGTTGCCACGCAGTACGCGAGGGCTCATCTTTACAGGCTGTTTAGCCAGGTCGCTTTTCTTAGCGACGGGTTTCTGTGCAAAGCCGGTCATGGCGACGGCCATTGCAAGTGACATGAATAGAACTTTCTTCATGATGGTTTGTTTTTAATTAGTTAATGAATAATAATGTTCAAAATTTGGGCTGCAAATATAAACATTTTGAGAAAAACTATGCCATAAAATGGCAATTTTTTGTACAAATGGAGTTGTATGCAAAAGCTGTGCCAAGAGAATCGGAATCTCATTTTGTTATTTTTTTGTCTGTTTGAACCGATAATTGTTATATCTTTACACCCTCAAATACGCTAACCTATGAATAAGCTTCTATTACCTTTGATGCTGCTCGCCCTTGCGGCTTGCTCCACTCAGCCTAAGGCTGACTACGTCACTGACCCGGCCAATTACGTTGATCCCTTCATCGGGACGGGCGGCCACGGCCACACCTTCCCGGGTGCCACCGTGCCCTTCGGCATGGTGCAGTTCAGCCCCGACACCCGCATGAACGACTGGGACGGCTGCTCGGGCTACCACACCTCCGACAACACCATCCTCGGCTTCAGCACCACCCACCTCAGCGGAACGGGTTGCTCCGATTATGGTGATTTTAGGTTTATGCCGTTCACGGGCGAGGTGAAGTTCGACAAAGGCGAGGAAGATAATACTTCGACGGGCTACCGCTCGGCGTTCCAGCATGAGAACGAAGACGCCAAGGCAGGCTATTATGCCGTGCTCTTGGACGACTACAATACCAAAGTGGAACTCACCACGGGCGACCGCGTCGGCATGATGCGCTGCACCTTCCCTCAAGGCGCTGATGCACGTCTTCTGCTCGACATGGTGGAAGGCGTCAACGACGAGTTCGTTTATGAGGCCAACCTGAAGATGGAAGGCCCGAACGCCATCAGTGGTTTCCGTCGCACAAGAGACTGGGCCAGAGAGCAATACCTCTATTTCTATGCCGAGTTTTCCAAGCCGTTGAAAGACCATACCTTTATTAAAATGCCCGACTCGTTGGTCGTGAATGCCGACAGCACAAAGGTTGATCAAATAAAAGGAGAATATGTCAAGGCTTGTTTTGATTTCGGCGGTACTGACGAGCCCCTCGTCATGCGCATCGCCCTCTCTGCCGTCGACGTGGAAGGCGCCAAGAACAACCTGAAGGCCGAACTCGCCGAAAACGACTTCGATTTCGATGCCTTGAAGCAAAAAGCATACGACAAATGGAACGCCGAAATGAAACGCTACGAGGTGAGCGACCCCAACGAGTCGAACAAGACGGTGTTCTACTCGGCACTTTACCACTGCATGGTAGCACCCAACCTCTTCAGCGATGCCGATGGCCGCTATCGTGCCCACGACCTGCAGGTCTATAAGTCGGAGAGACCCGTCTACACGGTCTTCTCGCTGTGGGATACCTTCCGCAGTCTGCACCCGCTCTTCAGCCTCATGCAACGCGAACGCACCCTCGACTTCATCAACACCTTTATTAATAAGTACGAAACCAACCCGCACCACATGCTGCCTATTTGGGAACTGGCGGCCAACGAGACCTACTGCATGATTGGCAACCATGCCATCCCCGTCATCGCCGATGCCTATTTCACTGGCATCCGTGACTTTGATGCCGAAAAGGCTCTCGAAGCCATGGTGGCAAGTTCGAAGGACGACTTCCGGGGCATGGGTGCCTATATGAAATATGGCTACATTCCGATTGAGGTCGAAGGCGAGGCAGTCTCCAAGACGCTGGAATATGCCTACGACGACTGGTGTGTTGCCCGTTTGGCCGAGGCCTTGGGCAAGATCGACATCGCCAAGGAGTTTTATGCCCGCGCACAGAGCTATAAGAACATCTACAACCCCGAGAATCAGTTCTTCCAAGGTCGTCGCAATGGTGGCTGGATGCGTCCCTTCGACCCCGCACAGGTCAACTTCACGCTGACCGAGGCCAACTCCTATCAGTACGGTTTCTTCGTGCCGCAGGACGTGAATGGCCATGTCGATCTTATGGGCGGCTGGAACGGCTACGAGGCCAAACTCGATGGCTTGTTTAACGCCCCCTCCAACCTGACGGGTCGCGAGCAGCCTGACATCACGGGACTCATCGGGCAATATGCCCACGGCAACGAGCCGAGCCACAACACCGTGTATATGTACAACTTCGTCGGCAAGCCCACCAAGACGCAATACTATGTGAAGAAGGTGATGGACGACTTCTACACCGACCGTCGTGACGGCTATGCTGGCAACGAGGACTGCGGCCAGATGTCGGCTTGGGGTGTGCTCTCCGCCATGGGCTTCTATCCCGCCACGCCCGCCTCGGGCTATTATGTGCTGGGTCTGCCGCGTTTCGAGCGCACTCGCCTGACCTTTGAGAACGGCAAGCAGTTTGAAGTCGTCGCCAAAGGCTTGAGCAACAAGAACTGTTACGTGAAGTCCGTCAAGCTGAACGGCAAGCCCTTGGAGCGTAGCTATGTCACCTTCGAGGAGGTGTTTAACGGCGGCACGCTCGAGTTCACCATGACCGACAAGAACAACTCGCCTTGGGCCACGCAACCCGAGAACTGCCCCGTGATGCGCATCCCCAGCGAACAAATCGTCATCGTGCCCACTGTCAATGCCAACTCCGACACCTTCTTCGATAGCATCATGGTCAGCATGAGCCATCCTGTCGAAGGCGTGAAGATCTACTATACCTTGGACGGCACCGAGCCTTCCGATTCGGCTTTGCTCTACGAGAAGCCCATCTGCCTGAAGGAGGCCACGGACATACGTGCCGCCGCCTTGCAGGACGGCCACTGGAGCCTACCCATCGATGCACACTATTATCTGATCGACGCGCGTCATAGCGTGAAGCTGGAGAACAAATACAACGAGCAATACGAGGCCGGTGGCCTGAAGGCTTTGATCGACCACCAGCGCGGCGGCGAGAACTTCCGCACGGGCTCGTGGCAAGGCTACTATGGCGTCGACCTCATCGCCACCGTCGACTTGGGCGTTTCGAAACGCCTCAATCGATTGGCAGGTAGTTTCCTGCAGGAGATCTACTCTTGGATATGGATGCCCACCGAGGTGGAATACTTCGTCAGCGACGACGGCCGCAACTTCCGTAGCGTAGGTAAGGTGAAGAACGATGTGCCTGTGGATGCCGATGGTGCTTTCGTCCAGGAGATGGAGGTGCGTCCGCGTTGCAACGCCCGTTATGTGAAGATGGTGGCCAAGACCATCGGCACCTGCCCCGAAGGCCATGTGGGCGCCGGACAGAAGGCTTGGATCTTCTGTGATGAATTGGTGATAGAATAATAGTCTGGGGAGAACAATCCCGCCCCTTGAACGTCATGGCGGAGGAACATCCGCCATCTCCTAAATGCGAAGGAGAATTCCTGTGCTCATGAGATTGCGGATCGAGTCCGCAATGACGGTGGAAAAAGGAATAATGACGGTGGAAAAAGGAATAATAATATACTAACTAAACAACATAACAATGAAAGAATCCATTGTAATCCTCGCCGGCGGCGGTCCGGCACCTGGAATCAACACGGTGATCAGCACCGTGGCGAAGACCTTCCTTAAGGACGGTTATCGTGTCCTTGGCCTCAACGAAGGCTACAAGAACCTCTTCAAACCCAATCCCGATGTGGTCGAGATGGACTTCCTCTATGCCGATGCCATCTTGAAGCAGGGTGGTTCGGCCTTGAAGATGAGCCGTTATAAACCGAAAAACGAAGAGTTCAACACGGAGTTCTTCATCAAGAACAACATCAAATTGTTGGTCACCATCGGCGGCGACGACACTGCCTCGACGGCCAACCGCATCTCGAAGTTCTTGGCCAGCAGCGGCTTCCCCATCCAAAATATCCACGTGCCTAAGACCATCGATAACGACCTTCCGTTGCCTGAGGGCAGCCCGACCTTCGGCTATTACTCCGCCAAAGATGCTGCCGTGCATCTGGTGCAGACCATCTACGAAGATGCCCGCACGAGCGGCAACTGGTTTGTGGTCTCCGCTATGGGTCGTGAGGCTGGTCACCTGGCTTTCGGTATGACCTCGGCCTGCCACTGCCCGATGGTGGTCATCCCCGAGATGTTCAACAACGCGGAAGTGACCTTCGATGCCATTATCAAGCTGGTAGTCAGCTCTATAGTGAAACGCAAACTCTTGGGTGTCAACTACGGCGTTGTCATCATCAGCGAGGGTGTGTTCCACTTTATGAGCGATGAGGAAATAGAGAAGTCGGGTGTGGCCTTCACCTACGACGAACATGGCCATCCCGAGCTGGGCAACGTGAGTAAGGCACACATCTTCAACCTGTTGTTGCAACAACGTTTGAAGACCTTGGGCATCAACGTGAAGAGTCGTCCCGTTGAAATCGGTTACGGCATCCGTTGTGTCGAGCCAAACGGCTACGACTTGACTTACTGCTCACTGCTGGGTTACGGCGTGAAGAAACTCTTTGACAAAGGTGTGAGTGGCGCTATGGTCACCACCAACCCGAAGGGTGAGATCATGCCTTTGTACCTGAAGGACGTGGAAGACGAGAACGGCAAGATCAAGCCGCGCTTGGTCAACCTGAACGGCCCCAAGGCCGAGTTGATTTTCAACGAAGGCCTGCAGTACATCAGCCCTGCCGACTACGAAGCGGCCAAGGCCTACCTGCCGAATCCAGAGGACTACGACTTCAAGAAGATCTTGAAGTGGTAAAAGGTTCCCGCCTGGCGGCGGGAATGGAGTAAGACATAAAATGACCAGCGGCGACTTGTAGCGTTTACAGTTTGTAAGCGTTACAGGCCGCCGCGGTTTATAAAATGATTATAACTCCATTCCCGCGAAGCGGGAACCTCTTAGTGTTATTGTCTAACGTTGACTTTCTGCACCATCACGCCATCGGCGTATTCGATGCGGACAAGATACATGCCCAATTCGAAGCGGCTCAGATCGAGGGTGGTGTTGCCTTCGGCTTCAGCCTCCATGAGTTTTTGTCCCATGAGGTTGCTGACGCTGATGTGCATCGTGCCTTGGCCTTCGATGTTGAGCAGGCCGTTAGTTGGGTTGGGGTAGACATCGATGTTTTTATCGGTATTCTCTTCGATATCGGTGATCCAGAACCCCACATCCGACCATTCCGATTCGCATTGCTCTTCTCCACGGATATAAACGCAGTTGACAGAGTAGTAGACGTATTCGCTTTGAATCAAATCGTATGTATTGTCAAAGTACTCGTAGCTATTGTTGCCATCGTAAGGGATTTCAGCGACGAGTACCTCGTCCTTGTAAGCTCCTGTTGAGCGAAGCACTTTGAAATGATGCAGGTTGGCTGTGATGTCGGGGCGATCCCATGAGATATAGGCACCATATTCTTCGCCATTATGCCATTGGTATTCACCTTGCAGGTTCTGCACAGGATAGCAAGCCAGCGGGGCTTCCTCGCAGTTGTTCTCGTAGGTCATGAAGATACCATCTTCAAGTTCGCTGCTGGTGAATAGTTCGTTGCCAGCATAGTCGAGGATGGTGAAGGAGCATTCTCCGTCTGTGTCGTGTTCTGGATAGGCATGATACCAGCCGTGGTTCCAGATGAAGTTGAGGTTGCCGCGCAGCAAAGGAAGGTCAACAACCAAGTCTGAGCCCTCGGTCATCGTAACGATGGCGATGCGTTGTCCGCTCTCGGAGGTCACGCTGATGGCGGCGCCTTTCCAGCCGTTGCCACCCTCGTCGTGGAGTTGGAAGACGACGTTACACTTCTCGCCGACGAGCACGCTGCGGTAGGTGGTGCGGCTGATGCCGGCTTCGTTGGTCACGTAAATGGCGTATTCGTAGAGACCGGGTTCAAGACCATTGTCTTGGTATTCCATGTCGGCACCCACTTGGGCATCGGTCAGTTCGGCGATGACTTCACCGTTGCGGCGTATGGTCACCGAGGTGATGCTGGTGAGTTCGTTGCCGTTGAGGTCGAGCGTGGGGTTGGTCCAGCTGAGGCGGACACCGTTGAAGTCGGCGTTTTCGAGCACGGCCATGTTAGCCACGCTGTCGGGGCGCGAGTAATAGGTGTCGTTGGCAGGGATGATGTGGCCGGTGAAGCCCACCATCGTGTTGAAGTGGTAGCGGGTGGTGTTGGCGGCGCCGATGGGGCACCATGCGTTGTCGCGGCCGCTCCAGCCCCAGTTGTAGTGGAAGTAGTCGTTCTCGTCGTAGCCGTCAACCACGTAGGCGTGACCACCTTGAAAATCGTCATCTTGACCGCTGTAGTAGAGCGGAAGGCCTTCGTCCAAGCCGCCGTCCTTCAGCATCTGGGCCCACTCTTCGTTGGTGTAGCCCATGCCTGGCCACCAGTCACCGTAGTTGGTGATGTGGTCGTCGCAGGTGTAGCGGAAATAGTTGCGCAAGGCGTCGGGCACATCTTCGGAATAGGCGCCGCTGCCGTTGCCGCTGTATTGCATGTTGACAGCGATGCCGCAGTGGTGCAGGAACTGGGCGATGTAGTAGTAGTCGTTTTCGGTGCTGGTCGAGTCGAGCACGTTGGGCATCAGCTCAAAGTGGTATTCGGTCTCGCCGAAGTTGGCGGTTTGTTGGGCATAGCCTTGAGGGTTGTAGGTGTGCGAACCGGTGCCTTGTGCAGGCCAATCCCAGAACTTCATCACCTGTCCCATGGCGGTGGCTACGCAGCCGGCGTAGACGTGGCCGCCGTTGCCTTCGGGGTCTTCAGGGCATTGGCTGTTCCAGGGGAAGTTTTGGTTCCAGAGGGTCTGGCAGAGCACGTCGACCACGGCGCGGGTCTGTCCGCGACGGTTGAGGCTACCCGTTTCGCTGACGCGTTTCCATTCGGCCACGATGTCGGGCGTGGCAGCGATGTTGTGCTCGCGCATGTATTGGATTTCCTCCTGGAAGCCTTTCAGCGTGAAAGCGAAGCCTTCCGACACGTCTTGCGGGTCGTAGGTGCCGGTGGTGGAGTAGGCGAGGATGGGTTTGGCGCAGTCGTCGCCCGAAACGATGATGAAGCCTTCGCCGTTTTTGACGTTGAAGACGTAGTAGTCGATGGCGCCACGGGTGATGTTGGTGGCGGCAGCGACGCAGTTGAGTTGGATGTCAGCGTTGCGCTGAGCGAGGGTGGTGGTGCTCAGGAACTTGGCACCGATTCTTTGTGCCTTCTGTTGGTCGACAGGGCCGGCCATGAGGCTGCCCAAGGTGAGGACAGCAAGGCAAAGTGTCAAATATAACTTCTTCATTTTATGGTGTATTTTGAGTTGTTGTTTGTCTTAGGAGCGGCAAAATTAATTTCTTTATTTTAATTAGGTGCAACAACGGGAGAAAAATAACATAAAAAAGGATTCCTTTCGGAATCCTTAGTGTTGATACATGATGGTGAAGGTTATTTAAACCATTCTGTCAGATGATCCTTGGCATAGAGATAGTACACCAAAAGACCGATCCAGCTGGTGACCAGCAAAAGGATGATGCTGATGGCCTTGCCAGCGGTGCTGATGTTCATCTTGAGGATTTCGAGGACGGCCTTGATGCAAAGGATAATGCCGATGATGTAGATGATTGTTGCGATCATGATGATAAGTTTTATTGGTTGATAATTAATGATTAATCTGCTTTGAGTTTCTTGTATCTGAAGCGTTTGGGCTCCACGTTGCCGAGGCGTTTCATCTTGTTCTCTTCGTACTCCGAGTAGCTGCCCTCGAAGAAATAGACCTGTGAGTTGCCTTCGAAAGCGAGGATGTGGGTGGCCACACGGTCGAGGAACCAGCGGTCGTGGCTGATGATGACAGCGCAGCCGGCGAAGTTCTCAAGACCTTCCTCCAAGGCACGGAGCGTGTTCACGTCGATGTCGTTGGTGGGTTCGTCCAAGAGGAGCACGTTGGCTTCCTGTTTCAAGGTGAGGGCAAGGTGCATGCGGTTGCGCTCACCACCCGACAGCACGCCCGCCTTCTTCTGCTGGTCGTTGCCGCCAAAGTTGAAACGGCTGACGTAGGCGCGCGAGTTCATGCTGCGCTTGCCTAACTGAATCAGTTCGTTGCCGCCACTGATGACCTCCCAGACGGTCTTCTCGGGGTCGATGTCGGCGTGCTGCTGGTCGACATAGCCGATCTTCACGGTCTCGCCGACCTCGAAGGTGCCTGAGTCGGGCTTTTCCAATCCCATGATGAGGCGGAACAGCGTGGTCTTACCAGCACCGTTGGGACCGATGACGCCTACGATGCCACCTTGCGGCAGGCTGAAGCTGAGGTTCTCGAACAACAGTTTGTCGCCATAGGCCTTGGTGACGTCATGCGCCTCGATGACTTTGGTGCCGAGGCGGTCGCCGTTGGGGATATAGATCTCGAGTTTCTCTTCTTTCTCTTTCACGTCCTCGTTGAGCATCTTCTCATACGATTCCAAACGGGCTTTGCCTTTGGCATGACGTGCCTTGGGAGCCATGCGCACCCATTCCAGCTCACGCTCGAGGGTCTTGCGGCGCTTGCTCTCGGTCTTCTCTTCCATGGCAAGACGGGCGGTCTTTTGGTCGAGCCACGACGAGTAGTTGCCCTTCCAAGGGATGCCTTCGCCACGGTCGAGTTCGAGGATCCAGCCGGCCACATGGTCGAGGAAGTAACGGTCGTGGGTGACGGCGATGACGGTGCCCTTGTACTGCTGCAGGTGGCTCTCCAGCCATTGGATGCTCTCGGCATCGAGGTGGTTGGTAGGCTCGTCGAGGAGCAGGATGTCAGGCTCTTGAAGCAACAGACGGCAGAGGGCCACACGACGGCGTTCGCCTCCCGAGAGGTTGCGCACGGGGGTGTCGCCATCGGGACAGTTGAGGGCATCCATGGCGCGTTCCAGCTTGCTGTCGAGTTCCCAAGCGTCGTGTTGCTCAATGAGTTCGGTGAGCTCACCTTGACGGGCAATCAGCTTGTCGAAGTCGGCGTCAGGTTCGGCGAATTTGTTGTTGATTTCTTCGTATTCCTTAAGGATGTCGACGATTTCCTGTACGCCTTCTTCCACCACCTGACGGACGGTCTTATTGTCGTCGAGTTGTGGCTCCTGGTCGAGCATGCCGACCGAATAGCCAGGTGAGAACACTACTTCGCCATTATAGGATTTCTCCTTGCCAGCGATGATGCGCAGCAGGGTGGATTTACCTGCACCATTCAAACCAATGATGCCGATCTTGGCGCCATAGAAGAAGGAGAGGTAGATGTCTTTCAATATTTGTCTTGACGGCGGGATGATTTTGCTCACGCCTACCATCGAGAAGATGATTTTTTTGTCGTCGGGGTTTGCCATATATTATTGTGTTTGTTTTGCTTATTACGCAGGGATTGAAATCCCTGCTTGATTTAGGATTGTCCTTTCAGGACTTTTTGCATCTCGTGTTCCATGATGGCGGTTGCTTTGCCCCAATCGTACACGCGGTTGGTGAAGTTGTATCCTGCTTGGGCGAGACGTTCGGCCTTCTCTTGGTCGGTCAACAGGGTGATGATATGATGAGCCATTTCCTCTGCATTGTTGCCAACCAGGATCTCTTCGTCGGGCTTAGCGCCCAATGAGGCGTTAGCCAATGGTGAGGTGATGGCGGGCAGGCGCATCGACATGGCCTCCAGGAGTTTGTTTTGCAGACCCGTTCCAATGCGCATGGGAGCGATGAAGATGCGGCTCAGGGCATAGGCGTCGCGTATGTCGTCGAGCCATCCGCTGACGATGAGGCGCTCCGAGGCACATTTTCTCACCCTCGGGTCGGGCGAGGCGCCCGCAATGTAAAGCTTGGTTTCGGGCAAGGCCTTCCATACGAGCGGCATGATTTCGTTGGAGAGGTATTCCACCGCGTTCACGTTGGGCGGGTAGCTCATATTGCCTGTGAAGACAAGGTCGTAGGCTTTCTCGCGGTCTTGCGGCGCATATTTTTCATGGTCGACGCCGTTGGGGACAATGAGGATCTCGTTGCGTCTCTCGTGCGGGAACAAGGCCCTGTCGGGTTCGCTGATGATGCTGCGAACGTCGAAGTCGTCGAAGATCTCCGCCTCGTAACGTTGCAGGCGGTGGTACTCCATATTATATATGGGCCGCGTAGCGCGTGAGGCGATGTCGGCGCGGCGTTTCATTCCGTAGGAGAAGATGTCTTGATAGTCGATGGCTTTCGGAAGGTCTTTATGACGGATGTACTCTGCCGTGCGCAGCAACTGGCAATAGAGCATGTCGGGTTGGTGCTTGGCGATGAGCGCGTTAACTTTTTTGGCTGCCTTACGGTTGTAGAAATAGCCGCATTGCATGGGCAAGCCCTTGAAGAAGGCGCGGATGAGCCCCAAAAGTATCTGAGCCTCGTTGATTTTGATGAAGCTGATCGACTGACAATAGGGCTGCAAGGCATGAAAGGCATCCTGCTCGCTGACCTTTGGGTTGTCGTTGAGCGCGCAAAGGACGATTTCGTTGTGCTTTGCAAGCTGTTTTATCTGGTTGAAAGCCCGCAACTTGTCGCCTTTTTCGAGCGGATAGGGAATGCGGGGCAGGAGGACAAAAATCTTCATCTCAACGGATTTAGGGGGCAAAGATAGTGATTTTTCTTTAAGCGGTGGTTTATTTTACTATGGCCTATAGCCGATGGCCTATGGCTGCCCCAACGTAAAGGCAAGCCATAGGCCATAGTCAATCATAAGAAACTAATTCTGCTCCCCGGCTTGATTTGTTCATAAAACATCAAAAGTCGTGCGATGATCTTGCGGTTGTCGTAGGTGTCTTCGACGAGTTTTCTGGCCGCTTGGCCGATGCGGACGGCGTTTTGCGGGTTTTCGTTGAGGCTGCGGATGGCTTCCACCATCTTGGCCTTGTTTTCGGCAATGATGATGTTGACATCTTCATCGTAAAGGATGCCTTCAGCGCCCACACGGGTGGTGATGACGGTCTTACCCATGGCCATCGACTCGATGATCTTGATGCGGATGCCGCTGCCTGAGAGCAAGGGCACGATGGCTACGTCGTGGTTGGCGACGAAAGCCTTGGCGTCGGGCACCTCGCCGACCACGTCGATATGCGGGTCTTTCATCGTGGTGAGCCATTCGGGCATGGATCGTCCTGCCAGATGGTAGACGAAATTGGGTACCTTCTCCACCGTCTTTGGAAGCACTTCGTCGATAAACCAGCGTATGCCTTCCTCGTTGGGCATCCAGTTCATGGAACCGATATGGTAGAACTTGGGCTTGCCTTCAAACTCATATTTGGGCGTGAACTCTTCAGGATAAACGCCAAACGGGATGTCGATGATGGGCTTGGAGCAGTACTTGCGGAAGAAAGCGGCGTCTTTGCGCGTGATGGCGGCGATGCCGTCGACAGTCTCTAAGGCGTTGAGCTCATACTCCTTCAACGTTTTGGCCAGATGGTTGATATACCAGCGTTTGATGAAGAACTTGGTCTCCTTGGCCATACGTTCCCAAATCTTGTGTTCCACGTTGTGGGCACGCAACACGATCATGGCTTTGCTGTGTTGACGGATGGTCTCCACATAAGGTGCCATAAACAGCATCTCCAGCTGCACCACGTCAAACTGCTCTTTTTTAAGCACCTCGGTCAGCCTCGCCTTGAAATCCTCCGATATGAACCGCTCCACATGATAGGATTTCTTTGAAAACAGGTTGAGGAAGGCTCTCAATGGGCGGATGCTCAGGTCGACATCGATGAGTTCGATGCCGGTTTTCTGCCGATACTCCTCGGGAATGTCAGAGGCCTTGACATTGAATTTCTCGCTGTTGACGGCCAATATCTTGACCTGATGGCCCGCCTCAAGCAACCCGGTGACGATGCTGTTCATCGCCATGGGACCGCCTTCAAAGGCTGGGTATGGAGGTTTGTTGCAGAGTAGGAGAATCTTCATGCTTCTTTCGTTTTTTTGAACAATTTCTGAAAAAATTTCTTCCAGCTGTCGCCGTCAAAAAGCGCCGCGTCGGTGGTCGCCTTGAAGGTGAAGAAAAGCCCGACGGGCAACAGCACAAGTGAAGATAGCCACACGCCTAGGAACATGTTGAGGTCGCCATACACGGCCATGCGCTCGGCGATGGTGGAGAGGAGGTGGTAGATGATGAAGAAGCCCACCGAGATGACTACGGGCAGGCCCAAACCACCCTTGCGAATGATGCTACCCAAAGGTGCGCCGATGAAGAAGAAAATGAGGCAGGCGATGCTCAAGGTGAACTTCTTGTGCCATTCCTTCTTGTGCTTGTTGATGTTCTCGTTTTGTGAGCCGAGGTCAATCTTGTTGAAGGCCACGTTGTCTTTGGCGTTCTGGGCGCTTCCGATAGACAAGCTGATGATGTTGCTGCGCAATTCGCCTTTGTAGTTGCTGAGCAAAGGCCATTGCAGGATACGGCACGTGTCGGCGGCAAGGCCATTGCTGTCGGCTGTCGTGGGACGGTTGAACTGTACGTCGGTGTGCAGGCCGTTGTAGTTGGCCCAACGTCGTGTGAAGCCGTTAGTGAAAGTCTCTTGTCGGAAGGCCTGTCGTGCCCGCAGCGAATCCAACGAGGTGGAGAGCTGGCGGATGTTCATCATCTGTTGGTACGACTTGTACATGTCTTCGCTCGAGCGGGTCAGGTCGAACGAGGCCAAGCTGAACTTGATGAGCTCCTGCTTGAACGACATGCGTTCGAAGGGCCGCTTCTCCTTATAGCCGTCGGTGGTGATGTCGGTGTAGTTGTGACCGTTGTAGAGGGTGAAGAGGATGTTGCGTTGGTTTGGACTCATTGTCATCACGCCCGAGTCGGCAGTGATGATTTTGGTGCAGCCTTGACGGTCGCTATGGTCGTAGATCTTCACACCATAGATGTGGCTTCCATCTTTGCCTTTGCGGTCGACGAAGATGACATAATTCTCAATATCCTTATAGAACACGCCTTCCTTGATGTTGAACGCCAGCTTTTGCCGCTGTACGTCGGTCAGCAAGGTGCGCCACTTGAGTGTGGCGATAGGGATGAGGCTGTTCGAAATGAAGAAGGCCAAAACACTGAGCATCAGAGAGAAAAGCAATAATGGGCGCATCGAACGCCACATGGAGATGCCCGAGGCTTTCATGGCCACTAGCTCGTAGTGTTCGCCGAGGTTGCCGAAACACATCAACAAAGCCAAGAGCAAGGCCAAAGGCAACGACATGGGTATGGCGGTGATGGAGGTGTAAAACAACAGCTCTGCTATAATCTTGAATTCCAATCCTTTACCTACCAAGTCGTCGACATAGAGCCATACGAACTGCATCACCCAGATAAACACCACGATGAAGAAGGTGAGTACAAAGGTGCCCAAAAACGATTTGGTGATATAACGGTAAAGTTTCTTCATCTTAAGAATAAACGCTGCAAAGGTAGAAAAATTCTATCTTTGCAGAAAATTTACATGCGCTATGAATCAACTTGACTATTTCAAAGGCCTTAACTTGGCCATCACTATCAGTGCCAAAGACGGCGAAATCCTTTATCAAAACGATAGTTCCATCGAGGTGAACGGCGACGCTCGTGGTCGCGACTTGATGAAATGCCACAACGAACGCTCACAGCAGATCATTCGTCATCTGTTGGACGATGCAGCCACCAACGTCTACACGATTTCGAAAAAGGGCAAGAAAAAACTCATCTACCAGACACCCTGGTATGAGGACGACGCCAAACAAATTGTAGGCGGGCTCATCGAGTTCTCCATCATCCTGCCTGAGGATATGCCACATTACGACCGTGGATAACAAAAAAGGGCGCCAAACGGCGCCCCTTTTTTTCATAACATGTGGTTTTATTTGGTCACCAAGTTGTAGGTGTCCTGGGCGATGACGAACTCCTCGTCAGTAGGATACACCACCACTTTGACCTTGGAGTTAGGTGTTGAGATCACACCGGCGTCGCCGATGGTGTCCTTGTTCATCTGGCTGTCGAATTCGATGCCGAGGCCTTCCATGTTCTCGAGGATGGCTTCACGCATGAACCAGGCGTTCTCGCCGATGCCACCCGTCATCACGATGAGGTCGGCACCGTTCATCACGGCCATGTAGCCGCCGATGTACTTCTTCACACGGTGGGCAAACATGTTGAAGGCGTAGGTGCAACGTTCGTCGCCTTCTTCCTTGCCGGCACGCACGTCGCGCATGTCCTGCTTGCCGCCCGTGATGCCCACGAGACCTGATTTCTTGTTCACCAGGGTGTTCATCTCCTTGGTCGTGTAGCCTTCCTTGTCCATGATGTACATGAAAGCGCCGAGGTCGAGGTCGCCGGTACGGCTACCCATGACGAGGCCTTCAACGGGGGTGAAGCCCATCGAGGTCTCCACCGACTTGCCGTATTCGACGGCGGCGATGGAGGCGCCACTGCCGAGGTGGCAGGTCACGATCTTCGACTGTTCCCAGTCCATGCCGACGAAAGCGGCGGCCTTTTCGGCCACGTACTTGTGGCTGGTGCCGTGGAAGCCATAGCGGCGCACGCGGTATTTCTCGTAATATTCGTAAGGCACGGCATAGAGGTAGGCCTCAGGCGGCATGGTGCTGTGGAACGAGGTGTCGAACACGGCTGCCATAGGGATGCCAGGAAGCACTTCTTCCATGGCATGGATGCCTTGTAGGCTGCCAGGGTTGTGCAACGGGGCGAGGTCGGTGAGCGACTGGATGCCATCGATGACCTTCTGGTCGATGAGGACGCTCTTGGGGAAGAGCTCGCCACCGTGGGCCACGCGGTGACCGACGGCGTTGATTTCCTTCAGGTCTTTGATGACGCCCATCTTCGGGTCGACCAAGGCTTTCAGCACCAGCTTGATGCCTTCGGTGTGGTTCGGGATGGGAAGTTGCTCGTAGTATTTCTCACCATTGTATTTGTGGGTGAATTCGCCCATCTCAAGGCCGATGCGCTCCAAGAGTCCCTTGGCCAAAAGGTGTGATGAATTGGCGTTTTCCATTTCAAGCAGCTGGTACTTGATGGAAGAGCTGCCGCAGTTTAAGACTAATATTTTCATGGTTATTTCTGTTTTTGTGCAATTGCTTGGTTACAGGTGATGGCGACCAGTTTATACACATCGTCGATGGAGCAGCCACGGCTGAGGTCGTTGCAGGGCTTGGCGAGGCCTTGCAGCACGGGGCCGACGGCTTCGGCACCGGCCAGACGCTGCACGAGCTTGTAGGCGATGTTGCCGACTTCGAGGCAGGGGAACACGAGGGTGTTGGCCTTACCAGCGACGGGGCTACCAGGAGCCTTGCTCGAGCCGACGGAAGGCACGATGGCGGCATCGGCTTGCAACTCACCGTCGAGGATGAGGTCGGGACGACGCTCCTTGGCAATGCGGGTGGCTTCGATGACCTTGTCGACCACTTCGTGCTTGGCGCTGCCCTTGGTGGAGAAGCTCAGGATGGCGGTGATGGGGTCGATCTTGGCGATGGCCTTGGCCGTGTCGGCGGTGCAGATGGCGATTTCGGCCAGTTGTTCAGCCGTCGGCATAGGCGTGACGGCGCAGTCGGCGAAGACCATGCGGCCGTTGGTGCCATAAGGACAACCCTCGGGGAGGAACATCGTGAAGGCGCCGCTGACGCAGGTCACGCCAGGCACGGTCTTGATGATCTGCAGGGCGGGACGGAGCATGTCGCCCGTGGTGCTGCGGGCACCGCTGACGAGACCGTCGGCCTCACCTGCCTTGACCATCAGGATGCCGAGATACATGAAGTTCTGGGCCAGGTCGTCGGCTTGCTCGGGCGTCATGCCCTTGGCTTTACGCAGTTCGTAAAGCAGGTCGGCATATTTCTGTTTGTCGGGGTTGTTCTTCGGGTCGATGATACGGGCCTTGTCGATGTTCTTCAGACCGAACTCGGCGGTCATCTCCTTGATCTTCTCGGCGGGACCGATGAGGATGATGTCGGCGACGCCGTCAGCTAACAGACGGTCGGCGGCCTTCAAGGTACGGGGTTCGTCACCCTCGGGGAGCACAATGCGCTGCTTGTTGGCTTGGGCATTGGCAATGATTTCTTGCATTAAATCCATTTTATTCAGTTTATAGTTGATAGTTATCAGTGAATAGTTGAAATTGACCTGCAAAGTTAAGAAGTTTTTGTGTTGTTTTGCAAATAATCCATTATTTTTGCAGCGTAATTTGAAAGATATTCATGCCGCAGTATCCCGATATATTCTATGCCAACCCTTTTGTGGAGCCGACGCAAGCCGTTGATACGTTGCGCGTTGTCGACAGCATCGCTTGCGACAGTGTGGTGCCCAACTTCATTGCTCCGGGGTTTCGAGGCACGATGACGCCTGTGCTACGCGTGTCGTACGAGATCCTGCAGGGCTGGAACCTGGCGCTTTTGGGACTCATGCTGCTCCTTATCGTGCTCAACAAGCAGCTTTATCCCCGTCAATTCCGCCAGATGCTTTCGGTGCCAGGAGGTGTGTCGCACACCAACCAACTGTTGCGTGAGTGGAACCCCGTGCGGAGCTTCCTCTGCGTGTCGTTCACGGTGGGTTACATCCTGCTCATGGCTCTCTTCGTGCAGAAGAGTTGTGTCGTGCTCTCGCACGATGTGGCAAGATACAACGGATGGAATGTGTTCATGACGTTATGCGCTTTCGTGGCGGGATGGGTGCTGCTCCGTTATCTGACGCTGCATTTCGTCAACTGGCTCTTCGACACCCGCGACACCGTCGACCGGCAGATGACCGTCCAGTTTTCCGTCTCCGTCTTTACCCTGATGCTCATGGTGCCTATCGTCCTGTTGTTGATTTATAATCCAACAAGGTATTTTATTTGGATTGGCCTTGCGGTATTGGCCTTGGCGGCTTTTGTCAGGCTCGTCTTGGGGATTATCGAGACGAGAGTTTCAACAAAAATATCGGCGTTTTATATTTTTTTGTATCTTTGCGCCCTCGAAATCGCACCCGTTGCGACGCTCGTGACAGCAGGTCTTCGATACTTTACTCACGGCTCTGTCTTTTAACGAGTTATAATCAACGGAAGTGGCGAAAATCGCGTAAAAAGACGTTCTTAAATTAAGGAAGAAAAGATGAAGATTAAGTCAATTTTGGTGTCACAGCCCAAGCCGGCCGACATTACGAAGACTCCTTTTGCCGATATGATGAAGAAGTACGGAGTGAACTTCACTTTTGAAAAGTTTATCAAACTCGACGATGTCACTGCAAGCGAACTGCGTCAAGAACATATCAAACTCCCCGAATATACTGCCATCATCCTCACCAGCCGTAATGCCATTGACCATTTCTTCAGAGTCGCCAAGGAGATGCGTTATGCCGTCCCTGAGACCTTGAAATACTTTTGCATCAACGAGTCGACCGCTTTTTACCTTCAACGTTATGTGCAATACCGCAAACGTAAGGTGTTCTATGGCAACCAGACCTTGAACGACCTTGTCGATATCATGAAGAAGCACAAGGACGAGAAATACCTCTACTGCTGCTCCGATATCAGCTCCGATTCCACCACCGACCTGCTGACCGCGGCAAAGCTCAATTTCACCAAGGCGGTGATGTTCCGCACGGTGCCTGCCGACCTCAGGGACGTGGTGAAGATCAATGACTACGATATGCTGGTCTTCTTCAGCCCCGCCGGTATCCATTCCTTGAAGGAGAACTTCCCTGAATTCGAACAGAAGGAAGTCGCCATCGGTGGCTTCGGCGATGCCACCTGCCAGGCCATCGTCGATGCTGGCTTCGAACTCAACTTCCGTGCTCCCACGCAGACCGCCCCTTCGATGACCATGGCCATCGAGGAGTTCCTTATTGCTGAGCAGAAGAAGAATAAGAAAAGATAAAAAGACTGCTTTTCAAAGCTTTATCGTCTATGGCCGTCAAGGAGAATCTCCCGAAATATGAACGCATCTGCAAGGAGAATGATATCCAGCTGCTGTTCGATAAAGGTGAAGGTTTCTCCGTCTATCCTTTTCGTGTCGTTTTCCTTTTCCGTCGCGACGAAAGCCGTCCTGTGACCTGCCGTCTGCTGGTATCCGTCTCCAAGAAACGCTTTCATCATGCCTTCAAGCGCAACCGCGTGAAGAGGCTCATCCGTGAGTCGTGGCGAAAAAACAAGGCACCACTCTACGAAATCTGCCAAAAGGATAATATTTCCGTCGATGTAGCGTTAGTGTATACAGCTACCGTAATCCATTCCTACGAAGAGTTGTTCAAGAAGACGCAGAAGGTCGTACATGACCTTGCCAAAAAATATGGTTCCAGCCATGAAACGCATAGCAAAACTGCCCGCTAAGTTCCTGATCCTTTTGATCCGGCTCTACCAGGTGACGCTGTCGCCTTACATCGGGAAGAGTTGTCGCTACACACCCACTTGCTCCAACTATGGCATCGAAGCCATTGAGAAGTACGGGTTCTTCAAAGGCGGCTGGCTCACCTTCAAGCGTATACTTTCTTGCAACCCTTGGGGTGGGAGTGGCTATGACCCCGTTCCTTAATGATAATATAACAAACAGAATATGAAACACATACGTATCCTAATCCTGGCACTGCTCCTCCCCATCGGCCTATTCGCACAAGAGAAGCAGAACAACTTCGAGATTGCCAAAAGCCTCGACATCTACAACAGCCTCCTGCGTGAGCTCAACCTCAACTATGTCGATGAAATCAACCCCGGCGAACTCAACGAGACTGCCATCAAGGCCATGCTCGACGGCCTTGACCCTTACACCGTTTTCATCCCCGAGTCGGACATCGAGAACGCCAAGTTTATGACCACAGGCGAGTATGGCGGCATCGGTGCCATCATCCAATATGACGGTGAGTTTACCCGTATCTCCGACCCCTACTATGGCTGGCCTGCGCAGAAAGCAGGTATCATCGCCGGCGATGTCATTCTTGAGGTGAATGGTGTCGACTGTAAGAAGAAAAACACCCAGGAAGTCAGCAACCTGCTGAAGGGACAGCCTGGCACCGAGGTGACGCTGAAACTCAAGCGTTACGGTCAGGAGAAACCCATTGAAAAGACCTTGAAACGCGAGAAGGTGAAGATCGACAACATACCTTATTATAAGTTGTTCGACAATGGCATTGCCTACCTCCAACTGAGCGGATTCACCCGCGACGCTGCCAAAGAGGTGAAGGAGAAGTTTGCAGAGATGCGTAAGAAAGGCCAACTCAAAGGCTTTGTGCTCGACTTGCGTGGCAACGGCGGTGGCCTGATGAACGAAGCGGTCGACATCGTCAATATGTTCATCCCCAAAGGGAAGCCCGTCGTCTCCATGAAAGGCAAGGCCGCCACGGCCAACAGCCTGCATCCTACCACCAACGACCCTGTTGACCTCGATATCCCCTTGACCATCCTCGTCGACGGCAACAGCGCCTCGGCCAGCGAGATTGTGGCAGGTGCCATCCAGGACTATGACCGTGGTGTTATCATTGGTGAACGTACCTTCGGCAAGGGCTTGGTGCAGAATATTCTGCCTTTGAGCTACAACACCCAGATGAAAGTCACCGTGGCACATTACTACATCCCCAGCGGCCGTTGCATCCAGGAGATCGACTACTCGCACAAGAAAGACACCACCCAGACCAAGAACGACTCCCTCGGCAAGGCCTTCAAGACCATCCATGGCCGTACCGTTTATGAAGGTCATGGCATCATGCCTGATGTAAAGGTGAAACGCGATCTTTATGCCATCGTGACGGCTTATCTGTATGGCAAAAACTATATCTTCGACTATGCTAACAAGTATTACAGCGAACATAAGAGCATCGACTCGGCCGACCGTTTCCAGATCGATGAAGCCACCTATCAGGATTTTATGAAGTTTGTGAAGGACAAGAAGTTCAGCTATACCACCGAGAGCGAGAAGGCCATCGAAAAGTTGAAGAAGACGGCCAAGGACGAAGGCTATCTCGACAAGATCAAGCCGCAGATCGAGCTTTTGGAGAAGAACCTCGCCGCCGAGAAGGCCAACGACCTGATCAGCAACCGCAAGGACATCGAAGAGTTGCTTCGTTCCGAGATTGTGGGACGTTACTACTATCAGAGAGGTCGCATCGTGGCTTCATTAAACGATGACCCCGACTTGAAACGCGCTTTTGAGATTCTGCTCAACACCAACGGCAAGGACGAATACCACAGCATTCTGAGCGGCAAGTGATGACGTCGCAGGCTTCCATACGACTCTATCTGAACCAAGCCTATCTCTTGGGCTTGCTGATGGTGGCGGTAGGCCTGACGCTCTCGCCCTTCCTCATGGGCATGTCGCAGTTTTGGCTGGCGACTGTTTGGCTTGTTGATGCCTTTACTCCCCCTTTTAAGGGGGCCGGGGGGATTAAAACAAAACTCTCCCGTTTCTTCCACAACAAAGCTGCCGTTCTCTTGGTGGCTTTTTACCTTATGCATGTCGTAGGACTGCTATGGACTTCCGATTTCCACTATGCCATGAAAGACCTTCGCGTCAAGTTGCCCATCTTGGTCATGCCCTTCGTACTTTCAAGCATGGAACCGCTTGACCGCAAGCGCTTCGACTTGGTGATGCTGGTGTATGTGATTTCGGTCTTCATCGCCACGCTGTTTAGTAGTATTACCTATTGGCGGCATGATTACGAGGACGTGCGCGAGATCTCTCGTTTCATCAGCCATATCCGCTTTTGCCTCAACATCGTTTTCTGCATTGCCATCATCGGGTGGTATATTGTGAAAACCAAGGTTTCTGAGAACTCTCAAAGGGTTGAAGGACCGTCCAAAGCAAGATTTCCTGTTCCTGCTTTCAGTACAAAGATTGCCATCAACCGATACCTTCAGTATTTCCTGCTGTTTTGGTTCGTCTATCAAATCTACATCTTTGAATCCTTGTCGGGCTATGTCATCCTTGGCGCTGTTGCTTTGGTTACGGCTATTTACGCCTTCCTGCAATGGAAAAAGAGTAGGGCTTGGCATATCGCCGTTGGCGCTACGGCATTGGTGCTTTTGGTTGTCGGCACTTTGTTGGCGATTCATTTTGTTCGCCCTATGCTGAAGGTGGAGCCTGTGGATTTCGCCGCCTTGGAGAAGAAAACGGCATTGGGCAACGATTATTGGCATGATACGGTTTGCAATCCCGTTGAGGACGGCAAGTATGTTGGGCTTTATTATTGCAGAAAAGAGTTGCAAGAAGCTTGGCCCCAGCGCAGCAGCTTACCACTGGACGGAACGACACTCAATGGAGAGGATCTTGAGGCCACCTTGTCGCGTTATCTCACTTCCAAAGGTCTCCGCAAGGATGCCCAAGGCGTGATGGCCTTGACGGATGAGGATATCAATAATATTGAACAAGGTGTGGCTAACTACAACAACTGGAAACATCCCGGTATTCACGCCCGCCTTTCTTCCACTTTGTTCGAATACGGACTCTACCGCCGTTTCAACAACCCCAATGGCGGCTCGCTCTCGCAGCGCCTTGAATACACTCGAGCTTCGTTCCATATCATCGGTCAGCATCCCTGGTTTGGGGTGGGTACGGGTGACGTGCCGCAGGCCTTTGCCCAGACTTATGACGAGATCCATTCTCCACTGAAGGAGGATTTCCGTTTTCGGGCCCACAACCAATATCTTGCCATCGCCGTGGCCTTTGGATTGCTGGGGCTGGCGTTTTTCCTGTTCGTCCTTTTCTATCCATGGTTCTCGTCGAAACGAAATCACACCTATCTGTATGCGGTGTTTCTCACTATTATGCTGCTTTCGATGTTTCCTGAGGACACGCTTGAGACGCAAGCCGGAGCCACCTTGTTTGCTTTCTTTGTCTCCTTTTTGTTGTTTGCCAGAAAAACGCTATCTTTGCACCAATAATACCATCAATCATGAGGAAAGAGCAATTTGTCTGCCCCTACGAAGTGTACGACGCCGTGGAAGAGTTGTCGCAGCAGGATGCGGAATTGATGCATCGTGCCCATGAAGCGGCTCGTAATGCCTACGCACCTTATTCCAAGTTCAATGTGGGTGCGGCGGTGCGTCTGGCCAACGGCAAGGTCGTGACGGGCAACAACATCGAGAACGCTGCTTATCCCAGTGGCCTTTGTGCTGAGCGGGTGGCGATGTTTGCCGCCATGGCACAATACCCAGGCGTGGCCTTTGAGTCATTGGCGGTGACGGCCTATTCGGCCAACAAAACCATCGACGAGCCTGTCGCTCCCTGTGGCGCCTGCCGCCAAGTGATGGTGGAGGTGGAGCAGCTCTCAAAACAGCCGCTACGCGTGCTTTGCCAAGGCGAAACGGGTCCCATATTCGTCTTCAGTGGCATAGAGTCGCTGATGCCGTTCATCTTCTTGGATAAGTTCCTTGATTAGGCAAACGTAAACAACAGGTTGCCGAAGAAATTCCACAATGTGGAGGCACCCACAGCAAAGACCTTGCTGAGGTAGAAATTCCATTTCAGTTTACCGTTGAGCAGCCATACCGTAAAGGTGTCGATGCCCAATCCAACAATGGCGATGCCGAAGTATTTGGCATATTCTATGCCTACCTGTGGGTTGGTGCTCTCGAAGGTCCACCAGCGGTTGAGGAGGTAGTTGGTGGTGGCGGCGAAGATGAAGCCCAAGATGTTGCTCAGGTATTTGTTCCACTTCAGCCATTCCTTGCAAACATAGGTCACGCCGAAGTTGACAAATACGCCCGACAAACCCACCACGCCGAATTTCAGGAATTTCAGCAGGAATTCACGGGTCAGCTCTATTTTTAGGGGCAGGGAATTCATCTCTTTTGCTTTAACGGCGCAAAAATAGGAATAAATCCCTACTTTTGCGCAAAATTTCAACGATGAGCGCTGTAAAAGACATTTCCATTGAGGCCTACGACTATCCTTTGCCCGAGGAACGCATTGCCAAATATCCTTTGGCCGAGCGTGATGCATCGAAACTATTAGTGCTGAAAGACAATGAGATAAGTGAATCACGATTCAAGCACGTGGGCGACTTCCTGCCTAAGGATGCCCTGCTGGTCTTCAACGAGACCAAGGTCATTCGTGCCCGCTTGCAGTTCCGCAAGGCGACGGGATCGCGCATCGAGGTGTTCTGTCTTGAGCCAGAGAAAGACTATCAAGTGGCCTTCAGCGCCTCGTCGCCTGTGCGGTGGAAATGCCTGGTCGGCAATGCCAAGCGTTGGAAGGAAGGCAAGCTTTCGATGGCGCTCTCGGTGAAAGGGGAGAAGGTGACCTTGTTTGCCGATCGCATAGCCCACAACGACCAATATTCTGAGATCGAGTTCTCATGGACTCCTGAACACCTGTCGTTTGCCGCCGTGCTTGAGGCTGCGGGCGAGATACCGTTGCCGCCTTACCTACATCGCGATGCCGAGCCCAGCGACCGCGACCGTTACCAGACCGTCTTCGCCCGTTACGACGGCTCTGTCGCTGCCCCCACGGCGGGACTGCATTTCACCAAACCATTGATGGAGGACTTGCAAAAGCAAGGCTTCGATTTCGACGAGGTAACACTCCATGTGGGTGCAGGCACCTTCCGCCCAGTGGCCACCGAAACCATTGGGGAGCATGCCATGCACTCGGAGACTATCATAGTCCGTAAGTCGCTGATACAAAACCTGGTGCAGCGATATGGCAAGCCTATCATTCCTGTGGGAACCACCAGTACCCGCACCTTGGAGAGTCTCTATTGGATCGGCGTGATGCTGAAGGAGCAAGGGGATGAATTGAGGCCTTTGCACGTGGAGCAATGGTTCCCTTATGAAGACCATGAGGACATATCAGCCGTTGATGCTTTGCATGCCATTTTGGAGTATCTCGACAAGCATGGCTTGACGCGACTGGAGGCCAGCACGGCCTTGATGATAGCGCCATCCTATAAGATGCGTGTCATCACAGGCCTCATCACCAATTTCCATCAACCCAAGAGTACGCTGTTATTACTGGTGTCGGCACTCATCGGGGAACGTTGGAAAGACTGCTACCGTTTTGCCTTGGAGCATGGCTTCCGTTTCCTTAGTTATGGCGACAGCTGCCTGTTTCTGCCTTGAGATTTTGGAACGGTTTTTGTAATTATCTGACGACGTAAAAACAAACTAATACTATATCAAAATGAAGAAAACCATCCTATTGGGCGTCATGGCCATGTTTGCCATCGGTGCCATGAGCATTCAAACCGCGAATGCCCAGAATGCTGAAGTGAAAGTGAAGAAGGCTGAGGCCGCCAAGGTGACTACAAAGGCCGAAAAACCTTCGACAACTACTGTTGCACAAGAGCCGGTGAAGAAGACCGACGACTGCTGCGCCGACAAAAAGATTTCGGCCGACAAGAAGAAAAACGCCGAGTGCTGCGATGCCAAAAAGGCGGATAACGACAAGAAGGTGGCTGCCGACAAGAAAGTCAGAGCCGACAGAAAAGCCAGGGCCGAAAGAAAGGCGCTGAAAGTTGACGGAAAGAAAATGCGCAAGAATGAAGCCATGAAAGAGCGCAAGCACATGAAGAATGCGCCCGCCAAACGTGTTGCTAACGAGCAATAATCGGGTTATTTCTTCCTACCAGAAAGCATCTCTGCATACGTGCGGAGGTGCTTTTTCTTTTCCTCAGGTAGGCTGACGGCATCCAAGTCCTCAAAAGCCTTGCGGTCGTATTCGAGCATCACCGCTTCGACGGCTTCTTTCACGTGTAGGCGGTCGTAAATGGATTGCACCTCTTCGATCTTCTCCTCTTCGTCGTGGTCGATACGGAGGGTGAAGAGCTGTTGGAGGCGTTTGCGGTCGCGTTCCGATGCCAGTTCCAAGGCTTTCAGGTAGAGATAGGTTTTCTTGTTGTCGGCGATGTCGCCGCCATGGCGTTTGCCGAAGACCTTCACGTCGCTGTAGAGGTCGAGGATGTCGTCCTGCAGCTGGAAGCTCATGCCCAGATTGATGCCGAAGTTGTAAAGATGATGGATGTCAGTTTCATCTGCTCCTGCAGCTGTGGCCCCCATCTGCAAGGCCGTGGCCAACAGCACTGCCGTCTTCAGGCGAATCATCTCGAGGTATTCAGGGATTGTGACGTTGCCGAGGGTCTCGAAGTTGAGGTCCATCTGCTGACCCTCACAAATTTCAATGGCTACTTTGCTCAGTTGTTGGGCAAGTTCTGCACCTTGTTTGGGCTTCAAGGCAAATTGGAAGGCTTTGGCCAGCATGGCGTCGCCGGAGAGGATGGCGATGTCGGCATTCCATTTTTGGTAGACTGTCGGCATTCCACGGCGCATGGGGGCCTTGTCCATGATGTCGTCGTGGATGAGGGTGAAGTTATGGAAGGTCTCCAAAGCCAAGGCGGGCCATAAGGCTTCTTGCTCGTCGCCACCAAACATCTCGTTGGTTAACAGACAGAGCATGGGGCGGAGGCGTTTGCCGCTCTGCAGGATGGTATAGGCAATGGGTTCATATAACTCCTTCGGCTGTCCGTTGAAGTCGGTTTTCGCCAAGAAATCGGCGAAATCCTGTTGCAGTTGCTTTATTTTTTCCATGAAAATAGAGGTTTCGATGCCACAAAATTAAAGATTTATTCCCGATTGGACAATTTTGGAGCGAAATTTGTGGTTTTTACCATGTTTAGGGTCCCTGAGCCTGTCGAAGGGCCCGTTTAATAGTGTAATAAATACAAAACAACAATGAAATACATCAGACTGATTCCCGCCTTGTTGCTCGGTGCGATGCTGACCGCCTGCAACACGACCAAGAAGCTTTATGAAGCCCAAGAATATGACCAGGTGATCCAGCGCGTGGCACCCGACATCTGCGACGGCGACTTGAACGCCAAGCAAATCAACTATGTGGCGGCTTCGTATCACAAAGCCAACCAAGCCGACCACGAGCGCATCCAGGCCCTGAAAGCCTCGGGGCAACCCGACGTGTGGCCCGAAATCTACCAACGCTATTGCAGCATGAAGGGCCGAAACGATGCTTTATCGTGCTTCCCGGCCCATGTGAAGAACGGCATGAACTACGTGAAGCTCGACCTTGATGAGGACATGATGGCCGCCCGTAATCACGCCGAGGCTTTCTTGGTAGCGAAGGCGAATCAATTGTTAGATTCTGGTTCTAAGGAGGATGCAGAGTTAGCTTGGAATTATATTGATCAGTTGCAACGGATGACCGATAATAATGAGGATGCCAAACTTCAAATGCTGTACAAAAAGTATTTGTTGCGTTCAGTAGACAAAGTGTTGCTTACTATTGATAATGAAGATGAAAGGCTTTTGCTTCCTCAATTCATGGGCACAATGATGTCGTTTGAAGAAGGTGAGATTCCTGCTAATGTGATTGTTTCTACAATAAAGACAAGACGAAATGGCTATGATGCTAAGGTTGTTGTCGCAATCAAAGATATTCAGATTTCGCCTAATCGTCTTGATGAAGTGTCTTTTAAAGAAAGCAAAGAAGGTAAAACCGTTGAAGTAACTGACCATTCGCAAAACAAAGTGGTTACATTGAAGGGTGCGATACGGTATTATTCGGCTGATGGTTATCGTCCTTGGACTACCACCCCCTTCGAAGTGACCTCAACCTTCAAGAACGACTACACCACCATCAAGGGCGACCGCGAAGCCTGCTCGGCAGAAACCTTGAGCCGCCTCAACACGAAACCTATTCCGGTTCCCACAGACGAAAGCATGCTCATTGATGCTGCGCGAAAGCTTAATGATTTGATTGCTGCTGAGCTGAAGAAGTAATGGGAACCCCGAAGGGGTGACAGCTTCGCAGGCAGGTGGTGTAAACCCCTGCCGATGGATAGACCGGATTCGTCGGGAACCCCGAAGGGGTGATAGCTTCGCAGGCAGGTGGTGTAAACCCCTGCCGAAAAATGCGGAAAGGCGGTGTAAACCCCTGCCGAAAAAACGGCGAAATGGGGTGTAAACCCCTGCCGATGAGAATAATGATACGTTATTAGAACCCCGAAGGGGTGACAGCATCAATCCGAAAACGCATACCGTTCGTCATATTCCACATGGTATGCATCCAAGAATTGTTTGTATTCGTCCACATAGGTTTGGTCGCGGTGATGCGCCTTCTGGAATTTGATGTATTGGGCGGTTTTGTCTAACACCGAGGCGCTGACGCTGAACGCGCCATAACCTTCCTGCCACATGAATGGTTCATAATAACTGCCCAATGTTTTGATCCATTTGCTGCTGTTGGATTTGATTGTCCTGACAAATTCGGCCAGACTCATTGTTTTTGGCATGGATGCCAAAATGTGGATGTGGTCGGGACGACCACCCACCTGGATGGAAACGCCATTGATGTTGCGGATGACACCGCCGACGTAATCGAAAATGCGTACCAAATCCTCTTCGCGCATGGTGATGGCGGTGCATTTGGTGTGGAACACGATGTGCATGTATTGTTGGACTAATGTGCTGGCCATGTCATTGGTTGTTTGATGTTTAACGAATGGCAGAGGTTCACACCGTCTGCCTATTGGCTGTCGTCCCTTCGGGACTATGGTTGTGTGCCATTGTCGTATTGTCGGCAGAGGTTCACACCGTCTGCCTATTGGCTGTCGTCCCTTCGGGACTGGGCCGTCAGCCGTTGCAGCACCGAGTCCATGATGCGCTCCAGCACTTCGGGTCGTTCGGTGTAATACCTCATGTTCTGCGTGAAGATGCTGTCGTTGATGCCGTAATGCTCAAACATTTGTTGGTAATATGACCGAGTGATCTTGACATAGTCCTTGGCCACGACAGCGGTGGTATCGTAGGGGTCACGCTCACGCTCCTGGTTTTTCTGGAAGTTGATGTCGGCTTCGATGATCTGAACGTCGGTCATCACGTCAATCATCTCCTGCTCGGTGAGCAGCCGCTCGGGCATAAAGCCTTTGTCCTTGTGTCCGCAGGCGGTCACAAGGACAAAGAGCAAAACGATGAATGATAGTCTTTTCATCTTCGATCAGTTGCCAACGTCCGACAGGAATTTGATGCGCATCAGGCGCACTTCCTCTTCTTCGTATTCGTCTTCTCCAAGTTCACGCAGGGCGGTCTGCACGTCGTCCGACTCGGCCTCGTGGAAGTATTCGAGGATGTCTTCTTGGTGATAGATGTCTACAAACTCCTCAATGAAGTAGTTAATGTCGAGGTGCGTGCCCGACGATACGATGCTCTCGATCTCCGAAAGCAGCTCGTCGAAGCTCAAGCCCTTGCCATAGGCGATGTCGTCGAGCGGAATCTTCTTGTCGATGTTCTGGATGATGCCGATCTTGAGGGCCGAGTTGTTGACCACCGATTTCACCACCATATCGTTGGGACGTGTGATCTCGTTCTCCTCCACATACTCTTTGATGAGCTTGATGAAGGGCTCGCCGAATTTTTCAGCCTTACCAGCGCCGACACCTGCAATCTGGGTCATCTCCTCCTTGGTGATGGGATATTGGATGGCCATGTCTTCCAATGAGGGATCTTGGAAGATGACGAAAGGCGGGAGGCCGTTCTGCTTGGCAATGGTCTTGCGTAGGTCTTTCAACAGGGAGAAGAGGGTCTTGTCGGCGCCACCGTCTTTGTTGGCGCCCATGGCAGCCATGGCCTCCGGGTCGTCCTCGTCGACGTTGTCGTAGTCGTGGTCCTTGACCAGCATGATCGTGTAAGGCTTCTTGATAAAGTTCTTACCTTCCTTGGTGATCTTCAAGATGCCATAGTTCTCGATGTCTTTCGACAACAGCTTGTTGACCAATGCCTGACGGATGACAGCGGTCCAGTATTTGTCGTCGTGTTCGTCGCCAGCGCCGAAGAACTCGTTGTTCTCTTGTTTGGCGGCCTTGATGTCGCCAGTGAGTTTGCCGGCCAACAATTCAGCGATGTGTTTGGTCTTGAAGAGCTGTTTGGTGTCTTCCACGGCTTCGAGCACAAGCTTGAGGTCGTCTTTGCCGTCGAATTTCTCTTTAGGCGAGCGGCAGTTGTCGCAGGCACCGCAGTTCTCCTTATTATATTCCTCGCCGAAGTAGTGGAGCAGAAGACGGTGACGGCATACGGCCGACTCGGCGTAGGTCACGGTTTCGTTGAGCAGCTCGCGGGCAATCTCTTGTTCGGCTACGTTCTTGCCTTTGTTGAACTTCTCGAGTTTGTGGATGTCTTCGTAGTCATAGAAGGCGATGCAGTTGCCTTCGCCACCGTCGCGACCCGCACGACCGGTCTCTTGGTAGTAGCCCTCAAGACTCTTGGGGATGTCGTGGTGGATGACGAAACGCACGTCGGGCTTGTCGATGCCCATACCGAAGGCGATGGTGGCTACGATGACGTCGACTTCCTCCATGAGGAACTTATCTTGGTTCTCCTTACGCGTCTGGCTGTCGAGGCCGGCGTGGTAGGGCAGGGCGCGTATTCCGTTGACGACGAGCGTCTCGGCCAGTTCTTCCACCTTCTTGCGGCTGAGGCAGTATACGATACCCGACTTGCCAGGGTTCTGTTTGATATATTTGATGATGTCTTTGATGACGTCTTTGGTCTTGGGTCTTACCTCGTAGTAGAGGTTGGGACGGTCGAACGACGACTTGAAGACTTTGGCATCCATGATCTCCAGGTTCTTCATGATGTCATTCTGCACCTTGATGGTGGCAGTAGCCGTCAAGGCGATGATGGGGAGGTTCTCATCGATGGCGTTGATGATGGGGCGCAGACGGCGGTATTCAGGACGGAAGTCGTGACCCCATTCCGAGATGCAGTGTGCCTCGTCGATGGCGACGAACGAGATTTTCAGTCCGCGCAGGAAGTCGATGGTCTCGTCTTTGGTGAGCGATTCGGGTGCCACATACAGCAGCTTCGTCTTGCCGCTCTTGAGGTCTTCCTTCACCTCGAGCAGCTCGGCTTTCGAGAGCGACGAGTTCATCACATGCGCTATGCCGAGCTCCGTACCGAAATTGCGGATCATGTCCACTTGGTTCTTCATCAGGGCGATGAGCGGGGAGACGACGATAGCCGTGCCTTTCGACATCAATGCCGGCAGTTGGTAGCAAAGTGACTTGCCGCCTCCCGTAGGCATCAAAACGAAGGTGTTGTTGCCGCCAAGGATGCTTTTGATGATCTCTTCCTGGTTGCCCTTGAATTGGTCAAAGCCGAAAACATTCTTCAGTAGCTTGTGTATCGCCTGGTCTTCTTTTTTTGTCATGGGTACCTCCTTTTGGTATATTCCAAATTTTTCTGTTATTTTGCAATCTCTAACGAAAAGCTGCGTTTTAGAAAAGGGCATTATCCCCTTCTTGTCGCAAAGACAAAGTTATAGTTTTTATATCATTCGGAGCAAGAAAAAGCTGAGAAAAAATGAAAAAAAATGAGTCGATTATTGAATTGGCGGGTCAAATCATTGAAAATGAAGCTGCTGCAATTTTAGGGCTGAAGCGTCAAATCAATGATGATTTCCAAAATACGGTGGAGTTGCTGTTGGAGAACAAGGGGAATCTTGTTTTCACGGGTATTGGTAAGAGCGCCATCATCGCCCAGAAGATTGTGGCGACGCTGAACTCGACAGGCACGACGGCTGTCTTCATGCATGCCGCCGACGCCATCCATGGCGACTTGGGTATCGTCCGCGAGGGCGATATTGTGGTCGTCCTCTCGAAGAGCGGTGAGACACCCGAGATCAAGGTGCTGGTGCCACTCATCAAGCTGAGAGGCAACCGCATCGTGGCCATGGTAGGCAACCCCCAATCGTATCTTGCCCAACAAGCCGACTATGTCCTCGACGTAAGTGTCTCCGATGAGGCCATGCCCGATAGCTTGGCCCCCACCAGCAGCACCACGGCACAACTCGTCATGGGCGACGCCCTTGCCCTCATATTAATGAAATGCCGTGGCTTCTCTACCGAAGACTTTGCCAAATTCCATCCCGGTGGTGCGCTTGGCAAACAGCTTTATCTCCGAGTGAAAGACCTTTATGTCCACAATGAGCGCCCTGAAGTGGGCCCTGACGACAACCTTACCCGAGTCATCATCGAGATGACCCACAAACGTCTTGGCGCCACCGTGGTTTGCGATGGCGACAGGCTGTTGGGCATCATCACCGACGGCGACTTGCGTCGCATGCTTATGAACGGCCCTGACATCGAACACGTGAAAGCCTCACAAATCATGACTTCCAACCCCAAGACCATCGACGACGAAGCCTTGGTGGTTGACGCACTCCATAAGATGCGGCACAACAGCATTACCCAACTGCCTGTGATGCATGAAGGCAAATATTTGGGTATCATACATTTACACGATATTTTAAAGGAGGGAATCTTCTGATATGAAACTACGCACTGAGCATCTGGTCAAGAAATACGGTCAGCGCACCGTGGTCAACGACGTCGACATCGAGGTCGAACAAGGCGAGATTGTTGGTCTGTTGGGTCCTAACGGCGCAGGCAAGACCACTACGTTCTACATGGTGGTGGGTCTCATCAAGCCCTTTTCGGGCAAGGTCTTCCTCGACGGTGACGATATCTCCGAGCTACCCATGTACAAGCGTGCCCAGATTGGCATAGGCTATCTGGCGCAAGAGGCTTCGGTGTTCCGTCAGATGACGGTGGAAGACAACATCGCTTCGGTGATGCAATTCAAGAAAGGCCTGACCAAGCAACAGCAGAGCGAGAAGTTGGAGGCGTTGCTCGAGGAGTTTGGCTTGCAACATGTGCGTAAGAGCAAGGGCATACAACTCTCAGGTGGCGAGCGCCGACGCACCGAAATCGCCCGTGCCTTGGCAGTCGACCCCAATTTCATCCTTTTGGATGAGCCTTTTGCCGGCGTCGACCCTATCGCCGTGGAGGATATCCAACGTATCATCTTCAAGCTGAAAAGGAAGAACATTGGCGTGCTCATCACCGACCACAACGTGCACGAGACGCTGAGCATCACCGACCGTGCCTATCTGCTTTTCGACGGCAAGGTGCTCATGTCGGGTGAGCCTGAGCAGTTAGCCGCCGACGAACATGTCCGCGAGGTGTATCTCGGACATAATTTCATTTTGCACAAGAAAGAATTGTAAGAAGAAAAAAGGCCCCGATTTGCGGGACCCTTTTTCCGTTCCATTGCCTCACCAGCCTTTCACGACCTCTATTCCTTCGCTTTGCCTTTCTTGAATTTGTGTAATAGATAGGCGCCGCCCAAGCATCCAAGCAGCAGCGCTTCTCCACCAAGCGGGGTGTACTGGTCATAGTTTTCGCCGAGAATGGGGATACCGGGCAATTCGCCCTCCTGGATACCCAGTCGCGAGAACTCTTCGTCTTCCATGATGAACACCTGTGCCATGCCTTGGTTCGAGGACAAGGGACCGAAGAGCATCGCCATGAGAGTTATGTAAGCTAAAAATCTGTTTTTCATTGCCATGAGTGTTTTTGGTTGTTATCTGATGATCAGTTTCTGGACGTGTGTCCTTTTGTTGTCGGTCAGGCGCAGCAAGTACATGCCCGATGCGACGTTTGGCTTGCCGATGGAGCCTTGGGGGCCCGACACGGTCTCCGCCATGATGCGGCGTCCGTTCAAGTCGAACAGCTCGACGCGTCCCTCGCCGTTGACGACGATCTCGTCGCCAAAGAGGAAGGCAAACGACTCGGGCTCCGTTTCGTGCTCGTCCATGCCGGTGTATTGGAACACCAGCTTGAACCTCGACAAGTAGTCCGTCTCGCTGGCGGCGAACCAGTACTCCCCTGTTTGCAGGCAGTCCAAATCAATGCCGGTCAGGTTGTCAATGAGGTGGAGGTAGCTGAAGTCGGCGTTTTCTGTGCTCCAACTCAGGGTGTAGTTGCCGTTTTCGTAGGCTTTGAAATGGACGGGGACCGTCTGTATGCCAGAAGGGGCGAAGGCGATTTGGTAGTTTTTGTTGGCAAGGTGGATGCCTATGGAAGCGTTTCCCGAACGCAAGCCCTTGACCTTTTCCCCGCCGCCGCTTTCAGGCCTGTCGAACTCCACGGTGGCATAGTCGCGTTTGCCGTTGGCGTCGGTGCAGACCAAGTTGACCAAAGGATAGCGGATTTCGTCGTCGCGGAAGTACGACTCGGGCTTTCCCGTGGCTTGGCGCATAGCGTTGGTGAACGTAACGCTTTGTCCGTTTGCCGTGGCGCGCACGAAGAAGCCTTGGTGCGGGTGTATGTATCGCGGAGCCGCGTTTTCGCTTCCGGTGGCGCCTTTGGTGTAGGCAATGTAGCCTCTGTGGTCGGCGTCAAGGATATAATAGGTGTCAACGTCGTCGTTGGCCAGCTCGTCGAAGTCGAGGTAGCTCTGGTAGGGATTGCCTATGAGGTTGCAGCCGCGGAATGGAGTTTCGTTGCCCGTGAGATCAGTGTAAGAAAGCGAATAGCTGATGTCGCCATTGGTTAGGGTTCCCTTGTTCATCAACGTGGTCTGCTTGTCAATAGCCATCATGTAGCCCTTGGCAGGCACCATTGTGGTCTCGTTGGTGTAAGGGATGTTGTCGTGGGCACCGTCCTGATGCCAGTGGTCGGCGCTGTTGCGCTTGAAGTTGATCCAATGGTAGTACTGTTCACTATAGCAATAGAAGTCCATGCTGCCATAGGGCGAGTCGGTCGGGAAATAGCCGTTCGCCTGAAGCGTGATTGCCGTGGGTTCCTGCATGTAGCCGTGCGCGATGTTGTCGGCGTAGCTTATGCCCATCGGGGCATTTTTCAGCGGCGTGGCAAACATGTGCCAGTCGTAGGGCTTACCGCCAAGGTTGGAGGCGTCGCTGTTGTCGAAGGTGACGCCCACGGTGGCATTCAGCCGGTTGCCTTCGGCTTGCAGCAGGCCGACATTTTCACAGACATATACCTTGACTTGGTCGCTGTTGTCCGTATCGATGGCCGACCCGTTGGCGTCGTAGAGACACACATTCGTCCCTTCAGTCGTTGCGTTGTATTTGCGGATCATTGCGTTGAGGTCGGCTTTGTATTCCATGAAGAGCTTGTTCACCGTGTCGATTTGGGCGATGCAGGTGAAGTCGGGGAGCGCCAACACGGGATAGTCGTTGTTGATGGTACTGGCCATCGTGCGGGTCCACCGCGCATGGTTGCCAACCACCTTGCCATTGAGCTTGTCGAGCAGGCATTGGTCACCAGCCATCTGGTCTTGTTGCCCGTATTTGTATTTGCCATTCAGCCGCTGCGTTCCACTATAGTCGGCAGGCTCGTAGCTGTCGGCGGCGTCCGTTCCGTTTGCCACCAAAGGATTGTAGCTGGCACTGGAGACGCTGTTGCCACGGTCGCGCCTCAAGTAGCAGTTCGAGACCGAGCCCGAGTTGTCGGCGACCAGTCCTCCCACAAAGTCGCCGGTCAGCCTGCTGTAGGTGAATTTGGGGTAAGAGAGGCTGTTGGCGACGCTGCCTTCGTTCCTGCATGCCAGTCCGCCCATCTCGTACCCCGTCAGGTCAGCGATGGAGGTGCATGAATGCATCGTTGAATTCATGCCCGACACCAGACCGACGATGCCGCCGATATGGGCGTTGGAGGCGCTTGCCGTCAAGGTGCCGCAGGCCTCGCTATAGATGACCTCGCCGCTGTTGGTGAGGGTGTCGGCGATGATGCCGTAGTAGCCTTCCTCATCGGGTCGGGTGACGAAGCTGCTGCTCGCCACGAAGGTGTTCGTCACCGTGCCACTCACCTTGCCGAACATGCCAGGGTTGACGTATTCGGTGGTGTTGCGCAAGTTGCTGATGGTGTTGCCTTGGCCGTTGAACGTGCCGCCGAAAGGCCTCGATCCCGTGCCGATGGGAACCCACTCATATTCTCCCATATCGACATCGGCCGTTAGAACCGCTGTGGCATTGGGATGCGCTGTTTGGCCATTGTAGCCGTTCACGTATGAGATCAGCCAGGCCAGGTCTTCCTTCGAGTCGATGTTGTTGAGGTTGAAGCCAGTAGGCTGTTGCGTGACGATGCCGACCCAAGTGGGGCTGAACAGCTCGACGACGGGTGCACTCGTGGTGGGGTCGTTGGCTAGGTAGCGGTCCCACAGGAACTTCGATTTGCATTGGTCGAAATTGTCGATGGTGAACAGCACCCTGTCGCTTTCCACGACGGTGCCGCCTCCAGTCTCCAAGATGTTGCGGCCGTGGTATAGGTTCGTTTGTGCATTTCCGAGGACAATATGGAGATAACCGGCTGGGAGGTTGATGTCGCCAGCCTTGGTGATGACTCGGTTGATTCCGTTGCTGTCGTCCTTTGTTTTGTTGGAATAAAGGTAGATGTCATCGTGGTCCGTAAATTCAGGTGCTCCCGACAGGTTGAAGATGCCACTCTGATATATGCCATTGGATTGGCCTGAGCTTGCCGTGTTGTTAATGATTTGTCCAGCCGTCATGGTGAAAACCGCAGTCCCTGTACCTGAATTGTTATTCTGAATATAGTAGTTGTACACTCCACCGCCGAGCTGTGAGCTGTTTGAAGAAATCGTTCCGCCTTGCATGACAAAATCGCGTGCGTTACTTACCCCACCTCCATAACTGGTGGAGGTATTCTCGGTTATTGTACCGCCAATGAGGGTGAAGGTTTTGTCGTTGTACACGCCGCCACCATTGTGTTTAGTGTTATTACTCGTCGTTGAGTTTCCGGAAATCGTTCCGTTTTCCATGGTGAAGGTTCCGTTGTTGCTGTTGTAAACTCCACCTCCACATTCCTTGGCGGTATTGTCAGAAATCAAGCCGTTTTTCAATTCAAAAGTCACATGGTTATGTACCCCACCACCAAATCTTGCGCTGGTGTTGTTTGAGATTGTGCCGTTTTCCATGAAGAAGGTCCCATGGTTGTACACGCCTCCACCACCAGAATTTAAGTCTGTGCCAGCCGTTTGGTTGTAAGAAATCGTTCCGTTACTGAAATTGACGGTGCCTTGGTTCATTATGCCTCCTCCTTGCCGCACTGCTTCGTTGCGTAGGATGGAGCCTCCCTCAAAGTTGAAGGTATGTCCGCTCATGTTAGCCACTCCGCCTCCGTATTGGGCTGAATTGTCGGCAATGGTACCGCCAGATACGTTAAGGGCGCTGCAGTTATGCACGCCGCCACCCCAAGAGGCCGAATTGTTGGCGATGGTGCCGCCTGTCATGGTCATTGTCGAATTATAATTCGCATTATGCGTATAGCCGACACTCACGCCACCGCCGTATGATGCCGTATTGTTCGTAATGGATCCATCTTCGATTGAGATAATACTATTTCTGTCCATATATACGCCACCGCCGTATGATGCCGTATTGTTCGTAATGGATCCGCTTTTCATGGTGAAAGTGCCTTTATTGTGGATATAAACGCCACCACCATAATTTTTTGCGGTGTTGTTTGCAATGGTCGCCCCATCCAAAATGACGGTTGCATTTACAGTCCGAGCACAAAATACTCCACCTCCTAAATTATCAGTCGTGTTATTCATTATTACCAAACCTTCTTTCAGGGTTAAGATGGAATTGCCCCCTCCTACGCTTATTCCCCCACCACCGTATATGGCCGAATTATTGAAAATGGAGTCGCTGCGCAATTCCAACGTTGTACCTGCCATGTAGATTCCGCCACCGTTAAGGGATTTGTTGTCGTGTATCTTGTTGCCACTGATTTCAGAAGTCATTCTATTGTTGCCATTCATAATTCTAATGCCACCGGCCCAGTTGGCAGACTCATTACCTTGGATGTTACAATTTTTCAACGTAAAGGCAAGGTTGCCACCTAATACATCCACGTTGATACCCCCAGAAGTACTTCTTCCTGTATTTCCTACAATCTGGTTCCCGATGAGTTCAAGTTTGCCTGACCCATGGAAAAAATTAATAGCGCCTCCGTCTATAGCCCAATTGTATGAGATCTCACTGTTGGTAATACTCACATCGCTTACACCTGTTATATATATACCACCCCCACTACCGCCACTATCAGTTTCTTTTTTAATAAATCTGTTGTTGATAATCCTGCCTTCATTGATTTTTAAAGTACAGTTGGCTTTACAATAAATTCCTCCACCATAGGAGCCTGTTAAATTGTTGTTCGCGATGGTTCCGCCGTTCATGGTCAATCGCCCTTGGGATTCCACCTCAATACCGCCACCGTTCCCTTTAGTATAACCACCCATGATGATGCCGCCAACAATGCTCTCCTCTACTTGGGTAAGAGGGTTGGTGAAAGTCACAGCTGGCGAATGGGTAGCCGTGGGTCTGCTGTCTTTTATGGTCAAGGTAACGTTTGAGTTGACAAAAATCACGTTGCCATCGGGAATACTATCCGTTAAGCTCCGGTTCACGATGTGGCCGTTCAGGTCGATGGTGATGTTTTTCGAGATGGTTAGCCGCCTCTCGCCCGCGGTGGCCACATAATCCCTAGTGAGTGTCAGGGTCCCATTGGCTGGCGTTCCTGTGATCAAGTTTTGCAGCGCCGTGAAATTCCCGGTTGTTTGTGCTTGTAAAAAACACACATTCCCAAGAAACAGGAATGTGATAAGTAAGTGTTTGTAAATGGTTTTCATTTTTGCCATGTTATATTAAACCTGTGTTCTTTAATCGAATAAAGGGTTGTATACCCGATTTGAGGCGGCAAAAATAGATAAAATCAGAATAAAAACGCAAAAAAACCGAAAAATAAGATAAAAAACCCAAAACTGGAATAATTTTTGCGGATTTGTTTTTATATGCCTACAAATAGATTAAGCCGAAAAAAATGTTAAGCCATCGTGGGAAAGAGCCAGGAGATTCATGTGAAAAAAAACGAATTCCGTGGCAGAAAGCGCTGCTTGTTGGGGCGATGGAGCCTAATAAATGGCTGGGGAAGTAATGCCGTTTTTGGGATCACCCCATCTTCTCTGCAAAGAAAACCGAGAGTAAGATGTAAAGAAGCATCACGAAAGGCAGTGCCATCCATCTAAACACCACGAAGCCTGTAATCGCGACGAGCAGGAAGATCCACCTGACCTCGTTGCCTTTCCACTTTGCTGATTTCATTTTGAACGAAAAGAACCTGAGACGGCATACCATCATGAATGAGAAGATGAGGGCGATGCCGAGACAGGCCCAGTAGCCCATGCTGCCGTCGGTGAGATGTCCGACCTGCGATAGTGCCAGAGGCAAGGAGGCGATGAAGAGTGCCATGCCGGGAGCAGGGATGCCTCGGAAACTTGTCGTTTGGGTGTCGTCGTTGTTGAACTTTGCCAAACGGATGGCGGCGAAGACAGGCAACACGAAGGCAAGACAAGGCATCACGTCGATATCAAGCAGCTCAAGAGCAGGGAGGTCGAAGGCGCGGTCCATGAGATAGCAGAGGATGAACCCGGGTGCCACCCCGAAGGATACCACATCTGACAAGGAATCCAAGTCGGCGCCGATGGGCGACTTCGCATGAAGCAACCGTGCGGCAAATCCGTCAAAGAAGTCGAAGAGCCCAGCTACAAAGATCATGATGGCCGCCTTGACGGGCATGCCTTGGGTGAGAAAAAGGATGGAGAGACAGCCCGAAACGAGGTTGCCGCAAGTGATGGCGTTAGGGATGTGTTGCTTGAAACTCATGGTTCTCTGGTTTGTTGCTACAAAGGTAGCGTTTTTTTCGGAAAGGCAGTGTTTGCTTTCGCAGAAAAGCCTTATTTTTGCATAATTTTTCAGAACAGCATGCAACACCAATCCTATTCTTTACAGAAAGTCGCCGAAGTCGTCAACGGGCAACTGCAAGGTGGTGCTCCCGAGCGTAAGGTCTGCGACCTGCTCATCGACAGCCGCCATCTGATGGATCCCGCCCAAGCGCTGTTCTTCGCCTTGAAGAGCTCCCGCAACGACGGACATAGATACATTGCCGATCTTTACGACAAGGGCGTGCGCGCCTTTGTGGTGAGTCACAAGCCTGAGGCCGACTACCCCGGCGCCGTTTTCATCGTCGTCAGCGACACACTGAAGGCCCTTCAAGTCCTTGCGGCTTACCATCGCCGTCAGTTCGACATCCCCGTCATCGGCATCACAGGTAGTAATGGCAAGACCATCGTCAAGGAATGGCTCTACCAGATCTTTAGCCCCGACTACAGCATCGTGCGCAGCCCCAAGAGCTATAACTCGCAGGTGGGCGTTCCGCTGTCGGTTTGGCAGATGAGCGCCAATTACGACCTTGCCATCTTCGAGGCCGGCATCTCCGAGCCCGACGAGATGATGGCCCTGCAGGACATCATCCGCCCCAACATAGGTGTTTTCACCAATATAGGTCAAGCCCACGATGAGAACTTCATCAACCGTGCCCAAAAGGCAGGGGAGAAACTCAACCTCTTCACCAAGGCCGAACAGTTGGTGTATTGCATGGACTATTCTGAGATACAACAAGTGGTCATCCGCTCGGGCATGTCGTCGAAGGTGAAACTGTTCACCTGGAGCCGTAAGTTCGACGAGGCCGACTTGTTCGTGAAGCAGGTGAACAAACGGGGTAAGACGGCTACCGTCGAATGTGTCTATCAAGGCAACACGATGGAATTCGTCATCCCCTTTGGCGACGACGCCTCCGTTGAGAACGCTGTACACTGCGTCGCCGTAGGCCTGCTCATGGGCATGCAGCCCGCCACCCTGGCCGAACGTCTCAAGGCCTTGGCTTCCATAGCCATGCGTCTCGAAATCAAGGCGGGTGTCAACAACTGCACCATCATCAACGATTACTACAACTCCGACGTTAACTCGCTGGCCATCGCCCTCGACGTGATGAAACAACAGCACCAGCACCGCCAACGCACGGTGATTTTGTCCGACATTCTGCAGAGTGGCCGCAATGAGATCGACCTCTATACTGAGATCGGACAACTGTTGAAGAACAAAAAAGTCGACATGCTCATCGGCATCGGCGAGGCCATCTTGCGACAGGCCAACAAGTTCGACATGGAGACCTATTTCTATAAGAACGTGCCTGACTTCCTCGCACAGTTCCCCTTCTCGAAGTTCAGCAACCAGACCATCCTGCTTAAGGGTGCCCGTGCCTTCGAGTTCGAACAGATCGGCATGGAGCTTCAGGAGAAGGCGCATGAGACTGTGTTGGAGATCAACTTCAACCACCTGGTCAACAACCTCAATCACTTCCGCTCCAAGATCAAGCCTGAGACAAAACTTATGGTGATGGTCAAGGCCTTTGGCTACGGCAGTGGCAACCTTGAGGTCTCCAATGTGCTGCAGTTCCATAACGTCGACTACCTGACCGTGGCCTTCGCTGACGAAGGCGTGGAGCTGCGCCGTGCAGGCATCAATTTGCCCATTATGGTGATGAGCCCCGAGGTGAATAGCTACGACAACATCATCAAATACCACCTTGAGCCCGAGGTGTTCAGCTTCCGTAATTTGGGCTTCATCGAGAAGGCCATCGACAATTTGGCCTTACCCGAGGCGCATCCTTTGAATGTCCACATCAAGTTGGACACAGGCATGCATCGTCTAGGCTTCTCGAAAGATGAGCTGCCTGAGCTCATACGTCGCATCCAGGCCAACCCCATGCTGCATGTGAAGAGTGTCTTCTCACATCTGGCCACGGCCGACAACCCCGCCGAGGACGAGTTCACCTTAAGCCAGATCCATAACTTCGAGGAAGGCAGCAAGATGATTGTGGAGGCCTTCCCTCATGTCATCCGACATATTCTCAACACGGCGGGTATCTCGCGTTTCCCGCAATACCAGTTCGACATGGTGCGTCTGGGCATTGGCCTGTATGGTGTACCCACTTGCGAGGCCGACAGAGGCGTTTTGGAGACTGTCGTGTCGTTGAAGACTACCATCAACCAAATCAAGCACATCCCAGCGGGCGACAGCATAGGCTACAACCGTCACGGCCGTGCCGAGCACGATATGCGCATCGGCATCGTCCCCATCGGCTATGCCGACGGCCTCTCCCGCCTGTTGGGCAACGGCAATGGCATCTTCTATGTGCATAATAAGCCTGTAAAGATTGTGGGTGACATCTGCATGGATATGTGTATGCTCGACCTCACCGAGGTGGAAGCCACCGAGGGCGACACCGTGGTCATCTTCGACGCTGAGCACGACATCAACGACATCGCTCGTGCTTGTCAGACGATACCTTATGAAATAATGACACGCGTCTCGCAAAGGGTGAAACGCGTGTATTATCAGGAGTAAAAGCAGGTCCCTGAGCCTGTCGAAGGGCCGTCAAATAGTCAGTCGGCCCTTCGACAGGCTCAGGGACCTTAGGTTTTAACCATTCAGTGCCTCGGCGCCACCCACAATGTCGATCAGTTCGTTGGTGATGACGTTCTGTCGCGCCTTGTTGTATTGGATCTTCAGCTCCTGCGACAGCTGGTCGGCGTTATCGCTGGCGATGTGCATGGCCGTCATGCGGGCACCATGCTCAGCCGTCAGGGTGTCGAGCATGATGGAGTAGAAGTTGGTGCGGACCACCTTGGGAATCAGTTCGTTGACAAAGGTCGCCATGTCGGGCTCCACGATGTAGTCGAGTTGAGGCCCATCGGTGTGGACCATAGTCTTCAAGGGCAGCACCACCTCGCGCGAGGGCACTTGCACACCAGCATTCTTGAAGTGGTTGAACACCAGCTCAACGCGGTCGACGCTCTTGCTGAGGAAGAGTTCCACCATCTGGTCGCTGATCTCCATGGCCAAGTCGTACGACAGGCTCTCGGCCAATGGTGCGAAAGTCTTTTCAGCCTTGATGCCGAACTTTTTAGCATAGTCGCAGACTTTCTTGCCGACAAGGAACACGGTGACATTCTCCGCCCCCAGGCGCTCGGCATATTCGTCGTAGACCTGCTTGAAGAGTTTGCAGACGCTGGAGTTGTAGACCCCACACAGTCCGCTGCTCGATGAGAAGGCCATCAGTGCCACCCGTTTCACCTCACGGTGTTCGGCCAACGGAATGCTGACTTCGCCCTCGAGGGAGCCGAGGTAGTTGGACAACGCCTCGCTGAGCTTGTTCTTATAGGGCAGGAAGCGTGTCGTGATGCCTTCGGTCTTCTTCAGTTTGGCTGCCGACACCATCTTCATCGCACTCGTGATCTTTTGTGTCGAGGCGATAGAGGCGATGCGGGCTCGTATTTCTTTTAGTGATGCCATGGTTAACCGTTAAAGTGTTCACTCAAAGTCAAAGCTTCCTCCTTCAAGACCGCCTTGATGTCGTCGTCGATCTTGCCGGCTTTCAGTTGGGCTAACACATCCTTGTGCTTTACCTCCATGATGTCGAGGAACTGTTTCTCGAACTCCAGCACCTTGTTCTCGGGTACTTTGCTCAGCAGTCTGTTGGTGCCGCAGAAAATGCTGGCAATTTGCTTTTCGACGGGCATGGGCGAGTATTGCGGTTGTTTCAGCAATTCCACGTTCTTGCGGCCTTTGTCCAAAATTGCCAAAGTCGCGGCATCGAGTTCGGCGCCAAATTTCGAGAAGGCTTCCATCTCGCGGAATTGGGCCTGGTCGAGTTTCAAGGTGCCGGCTACTTTCTTCATGGATTTGATCTGGGCATTGCCACCGACACGCGACACCGAGATGCCGACATTGATAGCGGGACGGATACCTGCATTGAAGAGGTTGGTTTCCAAGAAGATCTGTCCGTCGGTGATGGAGATGACGTTGGTGGGGATATAGGCCGACACGTCGCCCGCCTGTGTCTCGATGATGGGCAGTGCGGTGATGCTGCCACCGCCTTTCACGATGTCCTTGATGCTGTCGGGCAGGTCATTCATTTGGCGTGCCACATCATCGTTCTTAATGATCTTGGCGGCACGTTCGAGCAGACGGCTGTGTAGGTAGAAGATATCTCCGGGGTAAGCCTCACGTCCAGGGGGACGGCGGAGGATCAGCGAGACTTCGCGATAAGACACGGCTTGCTTCGAGAGGTCATCATAGACGATGAGGGCATGACGGCCCGTGTCGCGGAAGTACTCAGCGATGGCGACGCCTGCGTAGGGAGCGTAGAACTGCATGGCTGCGGGGTCGGAGGCGGTGGCGCTGACTACGATGGTGTAGTCCATGGCGCCGTTCTGCTCCAAGGTCTTCACCAGGTTGGCCACGGTGCTACCTTTTTGTCCCACAGCGACGTATATACAATAAACGGGATCACCGTTCTTGAAGTTGTCCTTCTGATTGATGATGGTGTCGATGGCGATGGCGGTCTTACCCGTCTGGCGGTCGCCGATGATGAGCTCACGTTGGCCGCGGCCGATGGGGATCATAGCGTCTATGGCCTTGAGGCCCGTTTGCAGGGGCTGGTTGACGGGTTGGCGGAAGATGACGCCAGGAGCCTTACGTTCCAGCGGCATCTCGTAGGTCTTGCCTTGGATGGGACCCTTGCCGTCGATGGGGCGGCCGAGGCCGTCCACCACACGGCCGAGCATGCCTTCGCCGGCCATGACGCTGGCAATGTGCTGGGTGCGCTTCACCGTCTCGCCTTCCTTGATGTCCTCAGTGGGACCGAGCAGCACCACGCCGACGTTGTCTTCCTCAAGGTTGAGCACCACGCCCATGGTCCCGTTCTCGAACCCGACGAGTTCGTTCGACTGCACCTTGTCGAGGCCGTAGACGTGTGCCACGCCGTCGCTCACTTGCAGCACCTTGCCGATCTCCTCGAACTGCGCTTTGTTGCTCATGTTCTGGAGCTGCATCTGCAGGATGCTCGATATTTCACTTGCTTTGATGTTTGCCATATATGTAGTGTTTTATTTATTGCTTCAACTTGTTTTTCAGCGCGTTCAGCTGTCCTGCCACGCTGGCGTCCATGCGCGTGTTCTCGATGTCGAGGATGAAGCCTCCGATGAGGCTCGGGTCGATGTGGACCTCCATCTCGGCGTCGGCATCGAAGGTCTGCTTGATGAAAGCCTTGATTTTCTCATAGCTCTCCTCAGTCAACTCGGTGGCCGTGGTCACCTGCGTGCTCAGGATGTTGTGCTTCTCGCGATACATCTCCATGTATTTCATGGCGATGAGGAACATTTTGTCTTCGCGTTTCTGCTCCGCCACGAAGGTGATGAACTGCTTCAGCGTGTCGTGCAACGGGTCGCCCACGGCCATCTCCAGCAGCTTCACCTTCTCTTCTTGCGCCACGATGGGGTCGGCCAGCACCTCGTTGAACTGGGCGATGGCCAGGAGGTAGTTGTGGGCAAAACGCGTCAAGCCGTCGTAGACGGCATCCTCGCAGCCTTGCTCTTGGGCGGTCTGGAACAGTGCCCGCGCATATCTTACCGATATCCTTCCGTTATCCATAGCTTAAGCCTGAATCTGGGTTGGGTTGTTCTTGAGCAGTTGCTCGATATAGTCGTTTTGTGCCTGCTTGTCGCTCAGCTCGCGTTGCAGCAGCTTCTCGGCGATGTCGACGGCGAGGGTGACCACTTCGCTCTTCATCTGTGCCATGGCTTCGGCTTGTTCCTTCTCCATGCGCAGGTGGGCGTCGGTCACAATCTTCTCGGCTTCCTTACGGGCTTGCGTCTTCGCCTCTTCGATGAGCTGGGTCTTCAGGTCCTGGCTCTCTTTCATGATGCGAATCTGCTCAGCCTGTGCCGCCGCCATGGTCTCCTGTCGTTTTTGTTCGATGCCGGCAAGGGCTTTGTTGGCTTCATCGGCAGCCAACAGCGATTCGGAGATGTGGGCGTTGCGTTTCTCGACGGCACCCATGATCATCGGCCATCCCGCCTTAGCCAAGATGACAAAGACGATGAGGAAGGCGATGAGCATCCATATCACTAATCCACTTTCGGGAAGAAATAAATCCATGTTTGGTTTTTTTATGATGGTAAATGAATTACGTTCCTTTTTGACGCGTGACTTCGGGACTTCGGGACCTCGTGACGTTATCTCGTCGCGCAGTCTCGTAGTCCCGTAGTCTCTTGTCTTTGATTAGCCGAGGACGGCCAAGACGCACACGACGATGGCGAACAGCGTTGCACCTTCGACGAGAGCGCCAGCGATGATCATACCGGATTGGATCTTACTGGCGGCTTCGGGCTGACGGGCCATGGCTTCCATGGCGGATTGTCCGATTTTACCAATGCCAAAAGCGGCACCGATCACTGCAACAGCGGCTGCGATGGCGGCCAAACCTGGCACGTACGATACAGCTTCAAGGATAGTTGATAATAACATGATGATTAAATTTAGTTTGTTAATGGATATGTTTGATTATTCGTGTTCTGGTTCGTGTTGTGCCATGCCTATGAATAGGGATGACAATATGGTGAATACGTAGGCCTGGATATAGGCCACAAGCAACTCCAATGCCGTCATGAAGATGGTCATGAAGATGGAGACGACGCTCATCACGCCACCCATGCCCGCACCATACATGCCGCCGATGATGAAGATCAGCGCCATGAGCACCATGATGACGATATGGCCGGCCAAGATGTTGGCGAACAGACGGACCATCAAGGCGAAGGGCTTGGTGATGGTGGAGATGAGCTCGATGATAGGCATCAGCGGGAAGGCCTTCAGGAAGATGGGCACATCGGGCCAAAGGATGTCTTTCCAGTAGTGCTTGTTGCCGAACAGGTTGACGAAGAAGTAGGTCAGCAGGGCGAGCACCACGGTAATGCTCAGGTTGCCCGTCACGTTGGCACCGAAGGGGAAGAAGGGGATGAGGCCGAACAGGTTGGCAAAGAAGATGAAGAAGAACACCGTCAAAAGATATGGTGCGAATTTCTTCACTTTCTTCTCGGGGATGTTGGGGCGGATGATGCCGTCGAGCACGGTGTAGGTAAGCCATTCAACGAGGCCTTGGTACTTGGTGGGCTGGGCCATCGGGTCTTTCTTGTATTTCCTCGCCGCAGGCAGGAAGAAAGCCAGCAGGAAGATGACGACGAGGAAGATGCCGAAGGCGTTTTTGGTGAACGAGATGTCGAAAGGCCGCGAGATGCTGCCGTCGCCTTTCACCTCCACCAGCTTGCCGGGGTATTTGTCGGCACTGATGGGTGAGATGTAGAAATTGGCGCCCTTGTGGTTGAAGGTCTCGCCCTCCTTCAGCTCGCAGACGTGCTTCGACGAGAAGCAGTGCCAGCTGCCACCGTCTTTGCACTTCACGATGACGGGCAGCCACACGCAGACAGGCTCGCCTTTGATTTCCGTGATGTGGAAACAATAGGAGTCGCCCGTGTGGCCGAAGATGAACGATTTGGCGTCAAACTTCTCCTTCTTGGGCTGCTGAACGCTATCCTGTGCCATACCCTGTATGGGCGCCAGTGCTAGCAGGGCGAAGAAAAAGAAGAAGACGCTATGTTTCAAAACATTTCTCATGCTTTGTTTTCTTTGTTCTTGTATTTGACGTAATGGTTGTAGACGCAGGTCTCGGCCACCAGCGCGATGAGGTAGGCGGCAGCAGTGACGATGACAAAGGCCTTGCTGCTTTCCTTGACGAAGATGATGTAGAGGACGAGGATGGCCACGGTAAGCACCAGTTTGATGCCTTTGTAAACCAGCAGCCATGTCAGCTTGTTGGGGTGTTCGTCAACGTTTTTCTTCATCAGATGGCAATAGAAGGCGCCCAAGATCATGAAGAGGTTGGGTCCCGTGATCATCCAGTTGTTCCACCAAGGCTTGTCGGCGAAGAAGCATAGCAGGATGCCGTCCATGACGAGGCAGATGAGCAGGAAAACAGCCAGATATATTGTCAGTATTTTGTCTTTCATAGTTCTACGCAGATGGTCAGTTGGTTACTGTGGTTCTCAACGAAGCCGCCTTTGATGGCGATCTCCTGGTGCTCGCCTTTGTCGTCGGTGAAGCTGACTTTGCCGGCTTCGAGGATGGCGACGATGGCAGCATGGTGCTCCAGCAGGGTGAAAGGCCCCATCTTGCTTGGCACCGTGATGGCCGTGGCCTCGCCGTTATACAGCGTCTCGCTCGGTGATATGATTTCGACTTTCATCTCACCTTATTATTAATTGGCGTTGGCGTTCTTCAGCATCTCCTCACCCTTGGCGATGGCATCGTCGATGGTGCCTACCAGGTTGAAGGCAGCTTCGGGGTATTGGTCAACCTCACCGTCCATGATCATGTTGAAGCCTTTGATGGTCTCCTCAATGGGAACCATCACGCCCTTGAGGCCGGTGAACTGCTCGGCCACGTGGAAGGGTTGCGACAGGAAGCGCTGCACACGACGGGCGCGGTGGACGACGATCTTGTCCTCTTCCGAGAGTTCCTCCATGCCGAGGATGGCGATGATGTCCTGCAGTTCCTTGTTGCGTTGTAGCAACTGGATGACGCGTTGGGCAGTGTTGTAGTGATGCTCGCCGATGATGTTCGGGTCGAGGATGCGCGATGTGGAGTCGAGCGGGTCGACGGCGGGATAGATACCCAGCTCGGCGATCTTACGGCTCAACACGGTAGTGGCGTCCAAGTGCGAGAAGGTGGTGGCGGGAGCAGGGTCGGTCAAGTCGTCGGCAGGCACGTAGATGGCTTGCACCGAGGTGATGGACCCGTTCTTGGTCGAGGTGATACGCTCCTGCATCTGTCCCATCTCTGTGGCCAGGGTGGGTTGGTAACCCACGGCCGAAGGCATACGACCCAACAGGGCCGATACCTCAGAGCCCGCTTGTGTGAAACGGAAGATGTTGTCGATGAAAAGCAGGATGTCGTTCTGCTCGTCGTTTTGGTCGTCGCGGAACGACTCGGCCACGGTAAGGCCCGAGAGGGCCACTGATACACGGGCTCCGGGCGGCTCGTTCATCTGGCCGAAGACCAGCGTGGCTTGTGAGGTGGCAAGGGCTTCCTTGTCGATCTTGGAGAGGTCCCAGTCGCCTTCTTCCATGGCCTTGACGAACTCGTCGCCGTATTTGATGATGCCCGACTCGATCATCTCACGGAGCAGGTCGTTACCCTCACGGGTACGCTCGCCCACGCCGGTGAACACCGAGTAGCCGTTGTAGCCTTTGGCGATGTTGTTGATGAGTTCCATGATGAGCACGGTCTTGCCCACGCCGGCGCCGCCGAAGAGGCCGATCTTACCGCCTTTCAGGTAAGGCTCGAGCAGGTCGATAACCTTGATGCCGGTGAAGAGCACCTCTTTTGAGGTGGCCAGGTCTTCATATTTTGGCGGTTCGCGGTGGATGGGGTATTCCGAAGCGCGGTCGAGGCTGCCGATGCCGTCGATGGCGTCGCCTGTCACGTTGAGCAGGCGGCCCTTGATCTGGTTGCCGATGGGGATGGAGATGGGCTTGCCGGAGGGTTTGACCTCCATGCCGCGCATGAGGCCGTCGGTAGAGTCCATAGCGATGGTGCGCACCGAGTCCTCGCCGATATGCTGCTGGCACTCGAGCACCACGCGCTTCCCGTTGGGACGGGTCACTTCCAAGGCATCGTGGATCTTAGGTAGGTCGGCTTCGCCGCCTTCGAAGTAGACGTCGACCACGGGGCCGATAATCTGAGTGATGTGTCCTTTAATGTTGCTTGACATGTTTTATATGTGTTTTCTTTCTTTTCAAGAAAAAGTAAGCTGCAAATTTATCAAATAATATTGTTCGATCATCGGTTTTTTAAAAAAAAGAAAAAGTTTTTTGAGCAAGGTTCCTGACGCCTTTTGCAGTTCCAAGAATAGTCATGGTATTTTGATAAGTAGATGAGCAAAATTAGTTTACATAAAAGACGCGAGACTGCGAGACACGAGACGGGTCCCTGAGCTTGTCGAAGGTCCCGTGTCCCGAAGTCCCGCGTCCCGTGTCAATTGATTATGCACATTAATTTTGAATAGTTACTTATTAAGTGAGAAATAATTGATTTTTAATGAAAAAACGGGACTGATTTCTCAAAAATGGATTAGTTTTGCTTCAAAACTGATATTATGGAATCTATGAAAAAAACAGAAAACTCGAAGCGTATACAGACTTCATTCCTCAATGCGGCGGAGAAGAAAGCGCTTGTGTGGATGGCACAACGCCTGCCTCGTTGGACCGACTCAGATATGTTGACTTTCATCGGCTTTTTGGGTGCCGTTCTCATCGCCTTGGGTTTCGTCCTGGCGAATTTTAGTGTACATTTCCTATGGATTAGTATTTTTGGCTTTGTCGTCAACTGGTATGGTGATTCTCTTGATGGTACTCTCGCTCGTGTGCGCAACGAGCAACGGCCTATCTATGGTTTTTACATTGACCATACCATGGATGCTATCAACGAAGCACTAATGTTCATGGGTGCGGGCTTGTCTCCCTTCATGCGTTTTGACTTGGCTTGCGTGTTGCTGGTCGTTTATCTCATGCTCACCCTTAACGTGGCTATGAATGCCCACCTTAAAGGTGAATTCCGTCTCACATATGCTAAATTGGGTCCTACCGAGTTTCGCCTTATATGTATTCATGCTTGTCTTTTATTAATAGGTGTGAAACCTTTGCGTACTTTTACTCTTGTGGTTCCGTGGATGGAAGGAGACGTGCTTCCGTTGCACATCCTCGATGTCATCGGCATGGTCATCTTGTTGGCTTTGATCCTCATTTATTTCATTACCATCTCCCAGGATGCACGCTATTATGCGAAAATAGACCCGAAGCATAAGAATGAATGATCGAAAATTATTGATATTAAATAAGTTACCAAAGTTTTTCGCAGGTAATCTGGTCGGTACTGTCGTTGATACGTTGGTACTATGGCTTTTTTCACATCATGTGCTCCATGGCTATGTGGGTGAAGTCATCGTCTCCCCTATTATCTCTTTTGAGTGTGCCGTGTTTGTGGATTTTCTTATCGCCTATTATTTTGTCTGGGGCGACCGTGTCAGCAGTCATGCCAAAAGCTCTTTTTTTAGGCGTTATGTAGCTTATAACGCCTCGCGCACCGGCGGTTTCCTCATAAAAATGGGTGCCTTGATGCTGATCCAATATCTGACAAAATGGGATGTGGTGATATGCAATTTGTTGGCGTTATGCGTTTCTGGAGGGTTCAACTTTTTGATGGACGCCTTCGTGATTTTCAAAAAAAAGAAAGGGAAATGAGATGGCTTTGATCACGATAGAAGAATTGGAGCAGATGTCGCCCATTTTCAAAGGAGAAAAAGGACACACCTTGGCCCATAGGCTCATGCGCATGACGGGCATCGATAAGTTGGCCGAGCGTTATGTCAGGCATGAAGACTTGTCGGGTCCTGATTTCGTCGATGCGTTCTTGAAAGATCTCGAGGTAAACTACAAAGTAGGCGGTTTGGAGCATTTGGCGGCATTAAAGGATGGCCCTTTCATCACCGTCAGCAATCACCCATACGGAGGCCTCGATGGATTGATTCTCATAGATCTTGTTGGTCATTTCCGTTCCGATTTCAAGGTGATGGCCAATCAGATTCTCTCCCTTGTGAAGACTATCAAGGACAACTTCATCAGCGTAGTCCCTAACACTGGAGATGCGGCAAAAGCCACCAGTGAAGGCATTGCTGGTGTTCGACAGGCGTTGCTGCATTTGCTGAATGGCCATCCTTTGGGACTGTTTCCGGCTGGTGCGGTCTCGGATTTCCATTTCCGCGACTGTCGGCTCAGTGACCGCGATTGGCAAGTTTCTGCTATCCGATTGATACAAAAAATGAAAGTCCCCGTCCTTCCCATCCGCTTCTTCGATCGCAATTCAAACTTTTTCTATTTTTTAGGCTCCATCAACTGGAAAGTGCGGTCGATGCGTCTGCCCAAGGAGGTGCTAAACAAGGCAGGAAAAGAAGTCCGTTTGGGGATTGGCCCTGTTATTTCCGTTGAGGAGCAAGAACGATGCGAGACAAAGGAAACCCTCGTAAAAATGTTGCGCGAAGCGGTATATGGCATGGCGTTGCCAGATTCCCCCAAGGCGCGAAATGAAATACGTATTTGAGTCGTTGAATTCCAAAAATCCTATTTTTGCACTATGATTCCGTATATAAAAGAAGTTATTACGAGTAAGGAGCTGAAGGCCTTCGTGCATTTCCCGAACGAGCTCTATAAGGATAACCCTTATTATGTCCCGCAGATTGAGTCGATGGATCGCGATACGTTGACACCCTCAAAGAACCACGCTTTCGAGGTTTGTGAGGGTAAGTATTGGCTTGCTTACGACGAGAATGGCCATATCGTGGGCCGCGTGGCGGGCATCATCAACCACCGCTACAACGAGAAGACAGGCGAGAAGATTTGTCGCTTTGGGTGGATTGACTTCGTTGACAACCAGGAAGTTTCAAGGGCTTTGATGGATGCCGTCGAGCATTATGCACACGAGAAAGGCATGACGCTGATGAGCGGCCCAATGGGTTTCCTCGAATTCGATGCAGCAGGCGTCCTCGTGGAAGGCTTCGACAAACTGCCTACCGCCTACGGCAAATACAACGCACCTTATTATGAAGGACATCTCAATGCCTTGGGCTACACCAAGGATACCGACTACGTGGAGTATCTCATCAAGGTGCCCGAGGTCATCCCCGACCGTTATGCCCGCATGGCTGAGCTGGTCTCCATCAAAAACGGTCTGCACCAGGCCCCTCTCATCCATCATAGCGACATAGAGCCTTACCTCGATGGTGTGTTCCGCTGCATGAATGCCGCCTACTCGAAGCTGCATGGTTACTCCGAACTGTCACAAGGACAATTAGAGGACCTTAAGAAACAATTCCTCGGTAATGTCAGCGTCGACTATGTGTCCATCGTGCTCGATGAAGACGAGCAGGTGGTCGGCTTCGGCGTGGGCCTGCCCTCGCTCTCCAAGGCCATGCAGAAGGCCAAGGGTTCGCTCTTCCCCTTCGGCTTCATCCATATCCTGAAAGCCCTGAAACAGAACGATACCCTCGACCTGTTGCTTATCGCCATCGACGACAAATACAAGAACAAGGGCGTCAACGCCATGATCTTCGACAAGTTCGCCCAAGGCATCACAAAAAACGGCATCAAATATATTGAGTCGACACGCGAATTGGAGGACAACACCAGTGTGCAAAACCTCTGGCGCTATCTCGAACACGACCTCACCAAGAGGGCTAGGACGTATATAAAGCATATATAATAATTAGTGAGATTCCCTTCGGGAATGGCATTTTCCATTTAGGTTTCCTGCGGCGGCTTGTGACGAATACACTCTGTGGACGTCATTTGCCGCCGCGATGTAACTATATGTAATGAGCTCCATTCCCGAAGGGAATCTTTGCCTAAAATTATTTTTCCCATTTCATTTCTTTTTCTAAAAGGAATTGCTTAATTTTGTCGCCTATTTTCAAGATCAAACAAACAAAACGAAAATATATGCAAGATAAACTGCAACAATTGACCGACAGGCTTTATAACGAAGGCTTGTCGAAAGGAAAACAGGACGGCGAGGAACTCGTGCAAAAGGCACATGCCGAAGCCGACCGCATCATTGCCTACGCTAAGACTGAGGCCGAGCGCATCATCGCTCAAGCCAACAAGGAGGCTGAAGAGCTGAAGACCAAGGTCGCTGCCGACGTGAAGATGGCAGCAACGCAAAGCATCGCCGTGACCAAACAGGAGATCGAGAAAATGGTGGTGACCAACACCGCCACCGAAGGCGTGAAGGCCAATATGGGCAATGCTGCCTTTGTGAAGGAACTGATAACCAGCGTGGTGAAGGCCTTTAATCCCGCGAATGCGTCGCCCGTCGACTTGAACCTCATCCTGCCCGAAGCCTTGAAAGCCGAGGTGGAGCCTTTCGTGAAGAACGAAATAGCAAACCAGTTCAAGGGCGAGGTCAAGGTGGACTACTCCAAGAAGATGAACGGTGGCTTCAAAGTTGCCCCTAAGGATGGCGGCTATGTGCTCCAGTTCACCGATGATGAGTTCACCCAACTCATCGCCAACTACCTGCGTCCTGCCACCAAGAAAATCCTCTTCGGCTGATGGATAACTACGTCTATATCGTGGCCGGCTTGCCGGAACTGACCTCGGGCTTCGAGAACACGGGTTTCGACTATGCCGCCGTGAAGGAGTCCATCATGGAGCTGCTCTCCGAGAAAGACCAGAAGTTGGTGGAACTCATGGAAGAAGGCTTTAACGAGGATAGCCTCGGTGCGGAGTTTTACGACAAGGCCGCTGAGAGCAAGAACCGTTTCATCCGCGAGTATTTCGACTTCGACGGCCGCCTGCGCAACATGAAAGTGAACTATCTGGCCAAGCGCCTCGGCAAAAGAGGGGAGGACTACCAAGTGGAGCTGCCTGAGGCCGACTTCGAGGAAGGCAAGCAGATAGAGGAAATCCTCGCCGATGCCGACTTTGTTGAGCGCGAGCAGAAAATGGATGAGCTGAAGTGGGAGAAGGCCTCCGACATCGCCCGCATGGACTACTTCAACATGAACGCCATCCTCGCCTTTTTGGTCAAAGCCAAGACCGTACAGCGCTGGGCCGAACTCGACGCCTCCAAGGGACAGGAGATGTTCCAGAAACTCGTGCAGGAGATTCGAGGCACGAGTGCGGATTTGGATTTGAGCGGAGGAGGGATATTATAGGTAAAAAAGGCTATAAACAACCAATATAGCTTTAAAAGGCTATAATACCCGTTCTTCCGAATTTGCAATTCGGAAGTCGTGAGTATCAGCATTTTTAATGCGCAAAACTTTGGATTCAATGAAAACAGCATTATCTTTGTCCCGAATAAACAAACTTAAATCTACAAAACCATGAAAAGACTGCTAAATACAACGAAATCCGCGTTTTTCCTCCTCCTGCTGCTGGCAGTGGCGGGTATGGCGAAGGCGCAAACACATGAGTTCGCTCCCGTGGGGGCGGAGTGGTACTATACCCGTTATTATAGGGAAGGATTTGATCTAACTGGCATTACCTATGACAGATACCGTTCGTTACGAACTGTTGAAATAAATGGATGGGAATGCAGGGAAATTGAGATGTTCCAGAATCTCGATTGTGATGGTCTAGTCAATCCTCATACTGAATACCGTTATATTTACCAAGAGGGCGATCAGGTATATGAAGTGGAAAATGAGGAACGTTATTTGCTGTATGACTTCGGCAAAGAAGTAGGAGAATGGTGGTACGCGCCGAAATATGAAGATACCATAAGGATTGTAAATGTGAGTTACATAACGATGAATGACGGAACTGTAAGAAGGTATATGGAAACCCTTCCTTCAAATTTGGATTGGTATTTTTTCTATATCATCGATGGAATTGGCATGGATTACTCTCTGTTTCCATTCGACCATACAATGGTTGGGACTC